>Ga0326597_10000528_pt1 | contig 68054 bp, 55 predicted proteins | sample RVTome_12_FD_203789 | JGI IMG/M metagenome (GOLD analysis project Ga0326597, IMG submission 203789) | Soil microbial communities from uranium-contaminated site in the Upper Colorado River Basin, Wyoming, United States - RVT100D185 | ecosystem: Environmental > Terrestrial > Soil > Contaminated >...
TCACGGAGCTATCCCCGCTTCAACGCGACGTACTCACGCTCGCGGGAGTTCCCACTGCCCGTTACGGACACTGAAGGGCCGGCCGGGAAATGCACTGAAATGTCGGCGAGACGTGCGGAAAGTAGGTTGCAAGAATGATCCCGCGCCACATCGAGGCCCAGATGAGGGCCGCCTTGGAGAGCTTCCCGGTCGTCGCGTTGCTCGGGCCACGTCAGGTGGGCAAGACCACCCTGGCCCCGGCGCTGACCGAGGGTTGGTCCCGGCCCAGCGTCTATCTCGATCTCGAACGGGACTCCGATCGCAACAAGCTTGTCGAGCCGGAATCTACTTCGGTCGCCAGCGCGGACGGCTGCTGCTGATCCTCGGTTGCGCGGCTGACCGGGCTGCAAGCATGGAGGTTGTACGAGTTGCTGAAGCGAGGAGTAGGTCCGCCGGTCATGCGGGTGCGCAGGACGATTCGTGTCAGCGAGGCGGCGCTGCGCAGTGGATAGAGGAGCGGCACCGGACCAGAGCCGAAGGAGGGGGACAATGACCCGGCGAGGGGGAAGGAAGACGAAGAAGCAGAAGCCCACGCGCCGCAACTGGATCAGTGCGCAGACGTTTCAAGACGTTTGCGAACTGACTGCTTGGTGGGTGGAGCGGGGTGGTTACATGCCCGGTTATTGTGCGAACGAGGAGGTTGACGACGAGACCAAGCCGATCGTCGCGGACTTGGCACGGCTCAACCGCGCCGGATTCTTGACGACCTGTTCCCAGCCCGGTGTCGAGCAGGGCGACTACGCCCGGCGGGCCTTTGTGGAGGGAATCGCTCTCGAACCGACGGCGCGCACGCTTTCCCGACTTACGCTGTGCACGGACCTGCTCGTACTGGCTGCACCACCCGAGTGCGAGGTTCACAGTCAGATTCCTGTGACGCGTGAAGAACAGGACGATGTCGTGTACCCGTTTTCGTGGTGCGGCGCGCTCGGTCCCTGGGATCAGCAAGGTTTCATCGAGGCGTGCTGTCCGACTGCTGCGGCTGACGTTCAGCGTACCTGGGCGGTTCAGGTCATTGACCCGCAATGGGGACGGGAACGGTACCTCTGGGAGAACGTGTTGCCGGCGCTCCGCCCGGAGGGCATCCCAAGCCTTTTGTGGCGTCGGTTGTCTGAACGTCCTCACCCCGATCTCGCGCTTGACCATGACTTCGCTTACTAACTGGGGCTCTCGCAGGAGACGGCGGGCGAGTTGCTTGTTGCATACGGCATCGCCGGCAAGGGCCTCGCGCCGTCGACACTAGATGCGCCGGGCCTCGCTTCGGTCGATCCGCCGTGCTCGAAGAGATACGGTCCTTCTATTTCCGTAGGTGCGGCTTGACGACGCCCGTGATCTTCTCGATCGCCTGCTGAATGGCCTGCCCAAGCTCATCCTTCCCTTGATCCGGGTCGGCGTAAACGTCCCTCATTGCTCTCCTCCACGTATCGTCTCCAAGGCTGGCGCAATCGCCTTGAGTTTGGTCGTCTAGATGCAAGCCGAGAGATGCGTTCAATCTCCTCACACATGCTTCAAGACCATCGACCGCGCCTTTGGCCGTAGCCCCCCACAAGACCTCGGCCTCAAGCGCCACCAGTCGCAGCTCCAATGACGCCCTTACAACCCGATTCCACCGTCTTACGAGGGCAGCGCGGTTGATCTTCTCAGGCCCAAGTTTCTCGTCGAGTCCGCCCTCTGCCAATGCCGCAGCGATTTCGCCTCCAGAAATGATGACACTCCGAGACCGGCGTAGTTCATCACCCAAGCTCAGAGCAGTCCGCAACAACCGGCGAGCTAGTTCGTACTCCGTTGTTCCGCGGAGCTGACGTTTCCACGTCTGCAGTCCGAGCCACGCGGCTATCGCACCGGACAGCGCTGCCGCCGTGACGGCGATGTCTCTAGCAGACGTGATCAGTTCAGCTATAGACAGAACGTCACCGCGAGCCCATCCGAGAAGTTGAACCCGACGGGACCTCCAGTCGGGTCTCTGTACCAGAACTGGAAGTACCAGGTCGAGCCGGGCGTGATCTCACCGAGGCCCGAGTTAGCTGGAGGCTGCGTAAAGTCTAGATGATCACCTGCACGCCCGTTGCCGCCGATGACTACTGGCTCGAGGCGAAACGTCAGGCCGCCAACGCATCGAATCCCTTCACCGAAGGGCTGGTTCGCTGTCGTGTTGCCGTAGTAGAAGATTCCGAATTGACCAGGAGGCGCTTGAACCGCAACGAGCCAGAAGTTGTTTATTGAGAGACTGGGCAGGCCAACTGACCAGATCAGGGTGCCAGGGCCTACGGAGTTCGGGCTGGTCGTGCAGTAGCTTGTGGCAGCGCACTCGCACTCGTCCGGGATGCCATTTGAGTTTCCGTCCTGGCTCGTGCCTGACGAGATGTCACAGCCATCCGCTACTCCGTTCTCATTGCAATCGGGCTCACACTCATCCGGAACGCCACCACCATCACAGTCGGTGCTTGTGCCGTTCGCGATGTCGCACTCGTCTGCGATCCCGTTCTCGTTGCAGTCAGGCTCGCAGGAATCTGGTATTCCGTTGGAATTGCAGTCCATGAATGACTCGCATTGATCAGGGATTCCATTCCCATCACAGTCCGTTAGAACACCTGACTCCAGATCGCACTCATCAGGGATCTGATTGAGATTGCAGTCACTGCTTGTTCCGTCAGCAAGATCGCACTCGTCAGGAATGAGGTTGTCATTGCAGTCGTGGCTCGTACCATTCGAGATGTCCTCGCTGTCGGGTATTCCGTTGCCATTGCAGTCCGGCAGAATGGCAAGGAAGACGTAGGCCGAGCCCGAATCGGTGCCGTTGTCGTCGTCCCCCCTCGCGCCCACTAACGCCATGTCGCCGCTCAGGAAGACCGATACGCCGAAGTAGTCGTCCGCCGCGCCGTCGCTGGCCAGCAGCTTCGCCTCTTGCGTCCAGATCGTCCCGTTGCGCACGAACACGTAGGCCGAGCCGGAAGCGCTCCCGTTGTCGTCGTCCCATCGCGCGCCCACCAGCGCCGTGTCGCCGGCCAGGGAGACCGAGACGCCGAAGTAGTCCTCCGTCGCGCCATCGCCGGCGACGAGCTTCGCTTCTTGCGTCCAGCTCGTCCCGCTGCGGGCGAACACGTAGGCCGAGCCGGAATTGCTCCCGTTGTCGTCGTCGTCGTGCGCGCCCACCAGCGCCATGTCCCCGCTCAGGGAGACCGAGTCGCCGAAGTCGTCGCTCGCCGCGCCGTCGCTGGGGAGGAGCTTCGCCTCTTGGGTCCAGCTCGTCCCGCTGCGGGCGAACACGTAGGCCGAGCCGGAATTGGTCCCGTTGTCGTCGTCTCCTCCCGCGCCCACCAGCGCCGTGTCGCCGCTCAGGGAGACCGAGGTGCCGAAGCCGTCGCCCGCCGCGCCGTCGCCGGCGAGGAGCTTCGTCTCTTGCGTCCAGCTCGCCCCGCTCCGCACGAACAGGTAGCCGGAGCCGGAACCGTTCCCGTTGTCGTCGTGCCCCCTCGCGCCCACTAACGCCGTGTCGCCGCTCAGGGAGACCGAGCAGCCGAAGTAGTCGAGGTATATGCCGTCGCTGGCGAGGAGCTTCGCCTGCTGGGTCCAAGTCGTCCCGTTGCGCACGAACACGTAGGCCGAGCCGGAATTGTCACCGTTGTCGTCGCTGAACACCGCGCCCACCAGCGCCGTGTCGCTGCTCAGGGAGACCGAGATGCCGAAGAGGTCGCCCGCCGAGCCGTCGCCGGCGACGAGCTTCGCCTCTTGCGTCCAGCTCGTCCCGCTTCGCACGAACACGTAGGCCGAGCCGGAATTGTCACCGCTTTCGTCGTCCCCGTCCGCGCCCACGATCGCACGGTCGCCGCTGATCGAGACGCTGGCCCCGAACCGATCGTCCAGAGATCCATCCGAGGCGGTCAGCTTGAACAGCTCATTCTGTTGCGCGGCGGCCTGCCCAGCGCAGACGAGCAGGAGGGCGACGGCGGCAGGCGATACGGCGAACAGTCTGGCGAGAGGCATGGTCTTCCTCCGGTAGCGGGCAGGGTCGGGGATCGTCTCCACGCGACGATCCCAGCATACCGCATGGTGTGCCGACCGGACATCGAAAGTCAGTGGTGTTGATGGCTGCGAGAATCAGCGGGAAGGGCTATCCGCTTCGCTTTCGTACCCCCTACAGGTTGTGGTCGGGGGGCTGGTTGCCGCGGGCGAGGCGTCGATAGGGCACCGGTCGACGCTCACGGCCTGCGACGTGACGCGATGGAACCGGACCATGGGGTCGTGGCGCCTGCGCGGGCGGCTGTGGCGTTCGGTCTACCCGGTGCTGCGCGACGGCGAGCTCGGCGACCCGACCGAGGCCGCGGCCCTGCGCGAGCTCTACCGCGCCTACCGCGGCCGCGACGACGGCCTCGACATCCAGTCCGCCCTGTCCGACCTGGCGCGCTTCTGGGAGGAGTGATCTGCGGCCACGAGCGGCGGCTGTGGGAAGAATCCTCCCGCGCGCTGAACTCCGCGCGAGAATCGGCGGGGACACCAGAGCAGGGGAGAGCATGGTGGGGCGGCGCCCCTGCGCGACGACGATGTCGGAATCCGACGACAGCCACTCGGGACTCCAGGAGTTCCTGCGCCAGCGCGCGTTCCTGCGCCGGCTGGCGCGGAGCCTGCTGGCGGACGACGAGCAGGCCGAGGATCTGGTCCAGGAGACCTGGCTCGCGGCTTCCAGCGGCGGGATCCAGGCCGCGCGGGCGCCGCGCGCCTGGCTGGGCGGCGTGCTGCGCAACCTGGCCTTCAAGTGGCGGCGCGGCAAGGAGCGGCGGGTGGAGCGCGAGCGGCGTGCCGCCCGGGTCGAGCGCTGGGACGCCGGCGGAGAGGTCGAGCTCACGCTCGATGTACAGCGCCGCGTCGTCGACGCGGTACAGGCGCTCTCCGAGCCGCAGCGCAGTGCGATCGTGCTGCGCTACTACCACGACCTCGGACCGCGGGAGATCGCCGAGCGACAGGGCGTGCCACTCGACACCGTCAAGACGCGGCTGCGGCGCGGCCTGCAGGGCCTGCGCTCCAGCCTGGGGAGCGCCGACGGCGACGCGCGCGCGTCGTGGACCGTCGCCCTGCTCCCGCTGGCGGCCGGCTCGGGTCGCGCCGCGCCCCCCGTGGGGCTGCTCGAGGGACTGAGAACGACGTTGAGCGTCGGTGCAGGAGGGATCATGGCGGCGAAGCTGGCGACGGTGGTGGGCCTGGCGATCCTGGTCACGGCCGGGTGGTGGCTCGTGGACACGGGCCCGCGGGTCGCGCTGGAGGAGGAGGCGCTCGCGCCGGCGCCACACGCCGCCGAGCTGTCGGCCCCGAGCGCGGAGGCGGCCGGCGGAGAGATCGTGCACGAGGACGAGCGCAGCGCGATCGCTGTGGTGGAGGCCGGCCCTTCGAGCGCCACGCCCGCCGAGGCGCCGAGCGCCGGCTGGTGGCTGACGCTCGAGCTGCGGGGCTGGACGCCGGGCGACGCGGGCTCGCTCGCCGTGGAGGTCGGCCGCGATCAGCACGACGAAGCGGGCCTCGTGTCGACGCTCGAGGCCGTGCGGCGCCTGCGGCTGGACGTGACGTCCATGTTCGAGGAGCCCGAGGACGTTCCGGAGAAGCTGGTCGTCCGCCTGGACCATCCCGCCTACCTGCCGGCCGAAGTGTGGGTCGTGGTTCCGCCGGAGCTGCGCGGTCTCGACCCGCGCGAGCCGCGCGAACTGCACACGGCCGTCGACCTCGTCCGCGCCGAGGGCGTCGTGGTCGGCCGCGTGCGGCGGGAGGACGGCGGCGAGGTCTCCGAGCTGATCGTGGGGCTCTTTCCGCTCGAGAGGGACAGGCCGCGCTACGACCCGAGCGAGTGGGTGCAGTGCGAGGAGAGCGGCAACTACCGGCTGCGGACCGCGACCCTGGGCGAGCACGTCGTCGTCGCGGCGGATCGAATGGCCTACCGGCCCGCGGCCCGACGGCCGCGTCCGGCCACCGCGCGCACAACGGTCGCTCCGGGCTCGCTGGTGCGCGTAGACCCGCTCGTCGTCGACGCCGGCTGCTCGATCGGCGGGCAAGCCTGCCTCCCGGGCGGCAGCCCTGTGCCCGCCGCCAAGGTGGCCGTGCAGCTCGGCCCCGCCGTCTCTACCCGTTACTACGCGGATCCCTTCCGCCTCATCTGGGACGAGGGCACGTTCGAGCTCCCGGGACAGAACGTGGAGGCGGACGCCGAGGGGCGCTTCCTCGTCTCTAGCCTCGCGCCGCGCCGGTACCGCGTGTCCGCCCTGGCGAACATGGCCGAGCGGGAGCCCGGAGTCCCGTTCATGCGCGAGACGGAGGTGGCGCGATCCGCCGTCGAGGTGTCGGCGCCGGCCGAGGATGTGCGGCTGATCGTGAGCTCGCCCGGGGTCGTGTTCCGCGTCACCGGCGATGGAGTCCCCGTGCAGGCCGAGATGTGGGTGGTGACCGAGAACGGCTTCTTAGGCACCAGCACCGACGAGCGGGGTCTCTCGGGCGTGCAACGCGGAGGGCTCGAGGGACTGACCGTCATCTTCGGCCACCCGGAGTACCTGGAGCGCGAGGTGGTCCTGACGCCCGACGAGGTGGCCAGGGGAGGGGTCGTCGACGTCGAGCTCGAGCGCGGTCCGGCGCCGGGGACGTTGGCGCTGCTCGTGGACCCGACGCTGAGCGCGACACTGCGCGCGATCCCCGTGGACGTTTACGCCTACGACCTGGACAGGCTGCCGGCCGATCGGGCCGCCGCGATCATCGGGGCCATTCCGTTCGCGAGCGGAAAGGGCGAGGGATTCGCTCATCTTCAGCCTCGGGGGCCGCAGCCTCGTTTCGCGCGCCCGTCCGAGAGCGAGATCGTCGTGTCCGGGCTGCGTCCCGCGCGCTACCTGTTCCGGGTCGTACCCAGGCCCGGTCACGACCACATGCTCATCCCGACCACGTTCGAGCTCGAGATCGGCGAGGGGGAATCGGTCCGGCGGCCGTGGCGCCCCACCCTCGGCGGCCTGGTGCGCGTCAACCTCAAGGGCCGGCTCGCATCCGGCTCACCGCGCTACGTCCTGCTGGATCCCGACGGTGAGCCGATGGAGGTCGAGTTCGCCGGCGAAGGTCCGGTGGAGGGCTCTCACAGGCAGGGGACCAATCCCGAGCCGGGCCTGAACGAGCTGCGGCCCCTCCTCGCGCCGGGCCGTTACGAGCTCGAGATCCGCGTCCGCCGCGCGCTCGTGCGCACGATCCCGATCGTCGTGCAGGCCGGCGCGACGCTCGACGTCGAGATCGACCTGGGCAGCCTGTAGGCGGATACGGTTCCGCGACCGTCTCCCCGGAACCGGCCCGCTCGCGGGCCAGTTCCGGGGAGACGGTCACGGAACCGTATCCGCGATGGCTTTCATGGCGGACACGGCGTACTCGATCAGGTCGTCGGTCACCAACGCGTCCCAGGTCGCGCCGGCGACCTCGCGCTCGAACTCGAGCAGGTCCCCGAGGCATCCCGAGGCATCGTCGAGGCCGGACGGCGCCGTCAGCGACCCGCAGCCCTCCTCGCGTTGTGCGGCGAGTTCGGCCTCGAGGTGCTCGCGATACTCGCTGCAGGCCTGCGCGAGACGATCGCTCGCACCTTCCAGCTCACGGATCCCGTCGTACCACTCGCTCAGCTGGACCACGTACTCGTCGATGTGCGCCTCGTAGCTGGCGACGAACTCGCTGGCGAACGAATCGAGGAGCTTCGCGTGCAAGAGCTCCAGGGCGGGCCGGACCTTCCCTCGCGTGGACGCGTTCCACTTCACCTCGCCCGTGTCCAGCAGCTCGTCGAGCACGCGGTAGATCCTCATCCTCGCGGAGTGGACGAGGCCCACTCGCAATCGCTCCTGGAACACTTCCGAGTCGTCGCGGGCGCCCTCGGGAGGATCCGGTACTTCGAAGGCGTCGGAGGCAACCCCTTCGTCCCGGCTGAGCGACTTCAGCTCGAAGATCAGCCGCTCGCCGTCGTCGGTCTCCTGCCAGCACTTCTGGATGAAGCCCGTCTCCAACGAGAGCAGCAGGTGGACGTCCCCATCACAGTCGAAGAGAGCGACGTCCTCGGCATCCGTCGTGCTCGTCTCCGCGTCCTGCAGCCAGACGAGCCACTGCAACAAGGCTCGGCGAGCATCGCTGCGAGCGATGCCGAACTCGCTCTTCTCTCCATCCGCAGCCAGGGTGATCTCGAACAGCACGCCCTCCCCAGTCCCGGCCGCTTCGCTGGCTTCGCCTGGATTGAAGGCCTCGTCCAGCGCGTCCGTCACCTCCCTGGAGTCCGCCGCGGCCTCCTCGTAGTCGACATCGACGGCGAAGGACCCGCCGTCCGGATCTTCGCCACGCACGTGGATGGTCCCGTCCAGGATCCAGTAGCCGGACTCGCCCTCGGAATCGGCCAGCTCCACGCTGAAGCGCGCTTGTCCCGGCGCTTCGTAGACGAGACGCACCGACACCTCCTCGCCGTCCTTGTTCAGGACGCGGTAGTGCGCCTCGAAGGACTCGAGCTCGTTCGTCTCGTCGATGAGCCGCTCGAGCACGTCTCGAGCCGATTCATCCACCGGCTCCGTCCGGCTCGCGGGAAGCGCCGTCCAGAGTCCCAGTGCGGCAGGCGCCACCGCGGCCAGCGAGGCACGCCGCCAGCGCCACGCAACCCCGGTGTTCATCGTTCGCTCTCCTCGCATCCCGATCCTACGCCCTCCGCGCACGAGCAAACCTGTCCAAGGATACACGGTTCCGCGACCGTCTCCCGGTACAATCGGGCCATGCCGGTCTACGAGTACGTCTGTGACGGCTGCCAGCACGCCTTCGAGGAGCTCGTGCTGGGCCAGGAGCGACCCACGTGTCCGCGCTGCGGCGGAACGGAGCTTCAGAAACAGCACTCGGTCTTCGCCGCGCACGGCGAACGCGCGCCCGCGCCCGAGCAGGGGCCGTGCGGGAATTGCAACGACCCGCGCGGACCGGAGAACTGCCCCTTCAACTGACGGCTCCGCGCGCTGCCCCCGCGCGGCTCAGGTCCCCGACCCGCGGCGCGCGACGAGCACGGCCGGCACGCCGAAGATCAGCGCCGCGACCGTCGTCGCCAGCGCGCCGGCGATCGCGCCGGCGGGTCAGCAAGACAACCCTCGGAACCACTTCCGGCGAGACATGGCCCGAAAGTGGGGGGGATCGCGCGGGCTCGCTATCGGGGTGCAGCAGGCGTTTCAGGCGGCGTCGCTCGACCGGGCCCGCTCGTAGAGGGTCTCCGGCGCCACGTCCGCCCCGTTGGGCCAAGTGATGGTACCACCCTCGACGAAGAAGCGTTGGAAGTAGGCGCCGTCCTCCAGTGGCGCGAAGATCGGGCCGTCGATCCAGTTCGAGAAGTCGACCGTGTTCTCGAACCCATCGTTGAACGTCAGGTGGATCTTGTAGCCGCCGCGGAACTCCGCGCGGATCACGGCTGGAAGGAACTGCATGGTGACATCCTCAATCGAGCGGGGGGATCCGCTCCAGCGCCTCACCGGACTCGATACGGCTCCAGTTGGCTTGAAGCTCCTCGCGATAGGCCGTGGCCCACTCCTTGATCAACCGGAGCGCGGTCCGAGACTGCAACCCGCCCGCCAGAAGCTCGCCGTCGAAGGTGAAGGTCGCCTGCTGGCTTTGATGCTCCGCGTGGAAGTGTGGCACCCCATGCTCGCGGTAGAACATGCGGATGACGATGCCGAAGAACAAGGAGATGACGGGCACGCCCGGATTCTACCTGCTTGCCGCGGATAGCGAGCGCGCGCAATCCCCACCGCTGCCGGGGGCACATGGTCCGAAAGCAGTGGGGATTGCGCGAGCCCGGTTTCGCGGTACGAAAGCGGCGTCACCTTCCTCGGCCGGCGGCGCGATCGGTTGCGCGACCTCGGAGGTGGGCCACATCTTCCACGCCCCGAGCGACGAGGCAACGCCCACCGCAGTCCACAACAGCTTCTTCACCACGATCGCTCCTCCCAACGCTCCCCCTCCCCGCCAGACGAACGCGCCGGCGATCGGGACGCCCGCCTCGTCGCGCACCCTGCCGGCGATCACCGCCGGCGGCTCGAGCACCAGGTCCACGACCTTCTGGCGCATCGCGGGCACCTCCAGCGGAACGCCCAGGATCGGAAAGCCCTCCGCCATGACCGCGATCGTCCCCGTGCCCGGAGGCGCCCCGAAGAGCTCGTAGGCGCCGCGCTCGTCGGTCGTGGCCACGATCGGCCCGGGGACCCAGGCGAAGGAGCCGTCCGCGCGCGAGAAGGAACGCGTGCTGGAGTCGAGCGCGACGCGCGCGCCGGCGACGGGCCGGCCGTCGGGATCGAGCACGCTCCCGACGACCGCGCCGCCCGGGTGCTCGAGCACGAAGCGCAGGTGGATCGTCGCGCCGTCCGCCGTGTCCTTGGCGCGCAGGACCTCCATCGGCGCCGGCGCGAAGCCGCGTGCGCGCACGCCGATGGCGTGACGATCATCGAGCGCGCGCAGCGCGAAGCGTCCGTCCGCCCCGGTGCGCGCCACGGTGCGCCCGCCGAGCCACGAGCGCTGCCCGTCGGCGAGCCACACCTCGGCGCCCGCGATCGGCTCCCCGCGGCCGTAGACCACCTCGCCCTCGACTCGCGCGCCGACCGGCAGGACGAAGTCGACCTCGGCCACGCCGCCCGCATCGAGCACGACGATCCCGGAACCGGCGCGCCAGCCCTCGATCGCGATCGGCCCGGCGTGGATGCGCTCGACGCGCGCGACGCCCTGCGCGTCGGTTACCGCGACGACGACGTGGCGGCTCGGCGCGGGGTCGTCATCCGCTCGCAGCCGGAAGCCGACGCCCTCCGCCGGCTCGTGGTCGTCGCCCCAGACGGCGCGCACGATCACGCTGCCGTAGGGCTCGGCCTGCGTCGCGACCGGCGAATCAGCGCCGAGCGCCACGCGTTCGGCAGCGTTCCGGGGCGCGGCGATCGCGCGCTCCTGCGGCGGCGGCGCGAACGCGGCTTCGCCTTCCTCGGCCGGCGCCACGACCTGCTGCGCGACCTCGGAGGTGGGCCACGCCTTCCACGCTCCGAGCAACAAGACCACCCCCAGCGCAGTCCACAGCAGCTTCTTCACCACGATCACTCCTCCCAGCGCTCCCGCGCCGGCGACGCCCCCGGCCGCGATGAGCCTCTACGCCCACAGATGTTGACCGGCATTCAAGAAATCGTCCCGCTCCCGGAGCCGTGCATCCGGCGCCGCAGGCGCCGCGCCGCCGATCGGGCGGCGAGGAGGGGGAGGCCTCGTGTCGAGGCCGATGCGGGGGAGGGTCCGCCTCCCCCGCCAACAGGAACAGCGCGGGCCGAGCCCTTCCGTTGGGCTGCGGGCGTACAGCCCGCGCTGAGGGCCTCGCGGCCGTACGCGACGGGCAGCAGTGCCGCGCAGCACGCGTCCCGTTCGCCGCCCCACTCGCGCTCGAGCGCTTCGCGCAGCATGCGGATCCCTCGCGCGAGGCGCGTCTTGACGGTCTTGACCGGCTCGCCCGTGCGCCGCGCGATCTCGCTCGGCGTCAGGTCCTCGTAGTAGCGGTGGTAGATCGTGCCGCGGTAGGGCTCGCGCAGGGCGCGCACCGCCGCCAGGACGCGCTGCTGCGTCTCGAGCCGCTCGCCGATCTCGTCGGGCGAGGCGATCGCCTCGGGACGGGCCGCCGCAAGCTCGCGCCGCACCCGTCTGCGTTCGCCACGGCCCACGTTGCGCGAGCGGTTCGCGACCACCTTGCCCAGCCACGAGCGCAGCGACACGCCCGATGCCGGCGGCCGCCGGATGGCCGCGAGAAACGCGTCCTGCACGACCTCCTCGACCAGCGCGTCGTCGCCCAACAGACTCTTCGCCAGCGCCCGCAGGAAGTCGCGCTGATCGACCAGTTCCGCCTCGCCGATGCCCTTCTGCTCCATGTCCCCGGGAGGCCGTCCCCGGCCCCCATGCTATGACACCGCCGCCCGCGCGCGGACCTCATGCGAGTCGCGCATCCTCCCGGATCGGGCCCGCAACCTCGGTGGACTCGACCGGTCCTGGAAACCGGCGTGCGATCGCGGGATAAGCTGCTGGAACGGGTGCTGAGCGCTTCGTCGGACGCCGGGATCCGGTTTCGGGACTTGTGCAAGCTCCTGACCGCGCTCGGATTCGAGGAGCGCACTCGAGGGAGCCACCACGTGTTCCGCAGACCGGGCAGTCCCCTGCAGATCAACCTCCAGAGCGACGGGTCCCACGCCAAGCCCTATCAGGTTCGTCAGGTCCGTGCTCTCTTGGGGAGGTCCGGGCGGGGGAAACGGGAATGAGCTTCAAGTACCAGGTGACCATTTACTGGAGCGACGAGGATCGGGCCTTCCTGGCCGAGGTCCCCGAGCTCCCCGGATGCTGCGCACACGGGGAGTCTCCCGAGGTGGCGTTGTCGAACGCGCACGACGCGATCCAGCTCTGGCTGGACACCGCGCGCGAGTTCGGCGACCCGATTCCCGCGCCGCGGGGCCGCCGGGTCGAACCGGCCTGAGCTCGTGGTACGGCCGGGGAGAGTCTCCCCCTGCGCGCGCCTCCCTGGAGGGTGGAGGCCGCGCAGCGCAGATGTGGAAGGGCGCTCAGGCCGCGATTGCCGGCTCGCGCGGGCCTACCAATCCCACTCCATGACGTGCACGCCGGGCGGGTGGCCCGCGCGCTGCATCCAGGTGCCCCAGCCCTCCCCCTCGTCGATCCTGATGCGCCGACCGATCGCGTCGGAGACGATCGTGAAGGAGGCGAAGTCGTCGCCGTCGTAGAGCTGTCGGTGGTAGGGCTTGTCCTCGGTGCCGTGCTCCAACACTTTCCAGCCCGAGTCCGGCGCCGAGAGCGCGCCCGGCGGGACCTCGACCCGCCCCAAGGGATCGATCATGTAGAAGACCGGCCGCCGCGAGCCGGCCGGCCCGCCCGACTCCCCGGCGTGCGGCGCCCGGTAGGCGTCATCGCCGCGCCGGCCGAGCCATTCCGTGTCGGTGCGATGACGCAGCTCGACGCCCAGGCGCCGGGCGGCGTCCTCGACGGACTCCCCGCTCGCGCCGCGCAGGCTGGCGGCCGCGACCTCGCGCGCGTGCCGCTCGGCGGCCCGCCGCTCGGACTCCTCCTGCCGGCGCCCGACCTCCTCCCGTCTCGCCCACTCCTCGTCCGTGCGCCGGACGATCTCGTCGGTCTTCCGCTGCTCTCGCCGCTGGAGGACGGAGGCCCAGACCACGAGGGCCACGAACGACGCGGCGACGAGCGCCAGCAGGATGGCCCACCACGGCATGACGCGCTCCAGTCTGGCAACGCTCCGGGCGGGTGAATACGGTTTTGCGGACCCGCCGCGGCGGCTGCGGCTGGTTTCTTCCGGAATCCTGCCGCGCGCACGTGCCCCGTGCAGAATGGGGACGTGAACGAGCGAGCCCTCGACCGACTGTTCCGCCGGTTCCGTGATCGCGGCGACGGCGCGGCCCTGGCGGCGGTCTTCGACGCGACCGCGAGGGAGCTCCTCGACGTCGCCGGCCACCTGCTCGGGGACCCGGCCGCCGCGGAGGACGTCGTCCAGGAGACCTTCCTCGCGGCGATCCGCGCAGCGAGCCGCTTCGACGCGTCGCGCTCCGTGAAGGCGTGGCTCTACGGCATCCTGTGGCGGGAAGCCGCGCGAGCGCGGCGCGGCGCGGCGCGCAGGGTCGAGCCGGATCGGCTCCCCGAGCGGCGCGTGGAAGAGCCCGTCGAGCGGCTCCTCGCGCGCGAGGTTCCCGAGGCGGTCGAGCGCGCGCTGCGCGGGCTGCCGCGGCGCTACCGCGAGGTGCTCGTGCCGCTCGTCGGCGAGGGACGCGCGCCCGAGGAGATCGCGCGCGACCTGCGCCGCGCTCCCGGCACGGTGCGCAGCCAGATCCACCGCGGTCTCGAGCGGCTGCGGCGCGCCCTGCCGAAGGGGTTCGCCTCCGCCTCGGGGCTCGCGTTCCTCCCCGGCGGCTCCGGCGCGCGCGTGCGCGGGCTCGAGGCGCTGCGCCGGGAGGTGCTGCGCGCCGCCGGGCTCTCTCCCGCCGCCGCCGCGGCCGCCCCGGCGATCGCTCTCCAGGTCTCCCTCGGAGCATTCCTCATGTCGAAGACGGCGATCCTCGCGGGCGCCGCGCTCCTCGCCGGCGTCTCGCTCTTCTCGCTGCGCGAGGGGCTCGACGGGCATGGGCGCGGCGAGGTCGACCAGGCCTTCCCCGGCACATCCGCCGGGGAGGTCTCCGGCGCTCCCGCGGCGGACGAGCGCGCCGAGCGCAGCGCGGCGCCCGCGCAGGACCCGCGGCGCGAGGCCCATCCGCTCGCGCAGGCCGATGCCGCCGCCGTCGAGGGCGAGGCGGTGGTGGACCCGCTCGCTCGCTGGCTCGCGCGCTTCGGCGAGGCGCCGGACGACTGGCGCCACGGATGGAAGGTCGCCGCGGAGATCGCCGCGCTCCCGCCCGACGAGGCGCTCGCGATCATGACCGGCGTGTGGCCGTACCTCACCGTCGCGGTGAAGGAGCAGGCGCTCAAGCCGTTCGTGTTCGGAGATGGGCATCCGCGCGCACTCCCGCTGCTGGACCTCGCCGCCACCGACGAGAGCCTCTCGGTGCAGGGGCGCGCGTTCCATTACCTGAGGGAGTACGCGTTCCAGGACTTCGCGAACGACCACGACGCCTACCTCGCCTGGTCGGCGCTGCATCGCGACCGGCCGCTCGCCGAGGTGCTCGAGCAGAACGCGCGGCGGTTCGCCGGGGAGCTGCGCTCCCTTCCGCCGGCCGAGCTCCTGGAGCGGCTGCGCTCGCTCGAAGGTATCGACCTGGACACGGGCGCACCCTGCGGGATCGACCTCGCCGGGGAGATCCGTGCGGCGGGCGGGCTGGCCGGGCTCACGGCGTGCCTGCAGCTCGAGGATCCGGAAGCGGCGCGGCTGGCGCTCTCCTGGTCGAAGCGGCTGCAGGCGGACGAGGCGTGGCTGCGCGCCTTCGTCCTGCCCGCGCTCTCGAGCCCGGACACGACCGCTCCCGAGGTGCTCGACGCCAGCATCGACGCGCTCGGCCGCCCCGACTGCGGCTGGGCGCGCGGGGCGCTGCTCGGACAGCTCGAGCGCTTGGCCGCGCTTCCGCCTCTCGCGGGGGAAGACGAGACGGCGCCCTCCATCGGCATCGCCTACTCCGCCGCGCGAGCGCTCGCCAGGATCGGCGACCCCGCGGCGATCCCGGCCATGATCGAGATCCTCGCGAACGACCGCTCGGGGCGGCTCGACTACGCCGTCGGCTATTTCGGTCTCGCACGGCTGACCGGAGTGCGCTGGCAGGAGAGCTTCGACGCCGACTGGTGGCTCGAGTGGTGGGAGAAGAACGGGTCGCGGCTCTCCGCGGAGGTGCGCGGCGCCGTGATCGAACGCAAAGGCCGCTGAGAAGAGTCGGAGGCGAAGCGATGATCGCCGTGAGCCTGCTGATCCTGGTCCCGACCCTCGTGCCCGCACCGGCGGCTCCCGCCGGCTCGCCCCGCGACGAGGCGGAGACCCCGCCCGTCGTCACGATCGACGGCGACGAGCACCAGCGCTACTTCCTGCACGCCCCCGCGGGAGGGACGGAGGCTCCCGAGGACGGCTGGAAGCTGCTCGTCGTGATGCCCGGCGGGGACGGCGGCGAGGACTTCGCGCCGTTCGTCGGCCGGATTCGCGCGAACGCGCTCGACGACGAGTGGCTCGTTGCGCAGCTCGTCGCGCCGGTCTGGTCCGAGGGCCAGGCGAAGTCGAACGTCTGGCCGACGAAGCGCAATCCGTGGCCCGAGATGGGATTCTGCTGCGAGGAGCTGTTCGCGGCGGTCGTCGCCGACGTGGCGAAGGAACGCGAGCTGGACCCGCGCTACCTCTTCACCCTGGCGTGGTCTTCGAGCGGTACGCTCGCGTACACGCTCGCTCTCGAGCGGGAGAGCGGCGTGACGGGAACCTTCATCGCGATGTCCGTGTACTCGCCCGACCTCCTGCCGAGCCTGAAGCCGGCCAAGGGACGTCACTTCCACCTCCTGCACTCGCCGCAGGACTTCATCCCGATCGCGATGGCGGAGAAGGCGCGCGAGGAGCTCGAGAAGAAGGGCGCCGAGGTGAGCTACGCGACCTACGAAGGAGGCCACGGCTGGCGCGGCGACGTCTACGGGATGATGAGGACCGGCTTCGACTGGCTCGAGCAGAAGGCCAAGAAGGCGAAGCCTCCCAAGCCCCTGAAGCGCAGTCGCTAGCGCGCGGGCTCGGTATCACGGGAGCGCGAGGCGGATCTCGGTCTCCTCGCCGGGCTCGACGGCGACCGGCAGGGGGGCATCGCCATCGGCGTGAAGCAGCGGCGCCTCGCCTCGATCGTGACGCGCGAGCCGCGTCTCCCGCTCACGACCTTCCGCCTGTACTCCGAGATGCTCGCCGGGGGCATGGTGCCCGACGGCCGGGTTCCCGAGTACCTGGCCACCCTCGAGCGCGAGTCCGGGCGCCTGGCGACCGCGGCCCCGGCGTCCCGCCCGCGCTCGCGCGCGCTATCTTCCACCCCTTCGACCGCGGCGGCCGGGGCCCCTCCGACCCCGTCCCCGGCGTGGGCCTGGGCCGAGCGCTCGTCTGAGGGGCCGTCCGTCGCTATCGCACCCATGCGGGCACAGAGGGCGCAACGACGCCGGCCCGGGAGGTCGCGGCCCTCGCGCCGTGAGCCTGGGCCGAGGCGCGGGCGCCGGACGGCACCGGCCGGCCCGGATTCCTGGAAGTCCCTCCGGGCCGGCGCGTGCAGCCGTGGGTTCGCCGGGCTCGTGCCGTTACGGCGCCCAGGTGAGCTCGAGGCCGTTCGAGAGGTTGAAGCCGGTGAGGCAGGGCGAGCCGGCGGGGTCGCGGTACCACCACTGGTAGCGCTTGACGTCGCCCGCGCTCACGCCGCCCGCGGCGGCGATGCCGATGGTGGTGGAGGCGGATCCGCCGCCGTCGGCGACGCGGACCTGGAGCCGGACCGCGTTGCCACCGGCGCAGCGCAGCCCGTCGCCGAACGGGGTCCCGCTGCCGCCGTTGATCGCGTTGTCGCCCTGGAAAAAAAGACCCGGCCGTCCGGGAGTCGAGCTCGCAACGCTGAGGACCAGCGTGTCCGCGCCCACGCTCGCGTTCCCGAAGGCCGACAGGCCACAGCCGCTCGGGAAGCTGCCGTTCCCGCAGCCGTGGTCAGGGTCGCCGGTGTTGCCGCAGGGGCAGGGAGCGCCGCTGCCATCGCCGGAGCAGAAGGGACTCGGGGGCGGCGCGCCGCCGTCGCGCACGAACACGTCCGGGACACCGTTGGTGTCTCCGGGAACGAGGTTGTTGGCGAAACTGTTGAACCCGAGTTGCCGGCCGTCCGCGGACATCGAGGGACTCTGGCTCGTGTCGTTCCCCTGCGTCCCGTCCACGGCGACGCTCACCCGCTCCGTGGTCCCCGTCATCCGGTCGCGCACGAAGACGTCCCGGGAGTCGTTGGTGTCGCCGGGAACAAGGTTGCTCGCGATGCCCACGAACGCCACATAGCGGCCGTTCGCCGAGATCGAAGTCATGTAGCTCGGGCCGTTTCCCTGCGTCCCGTCCGCGGCGATGCTCACGCGCTCGGTCGTACCCGCGACCCGGTCGCGCACGAAGACGTCCTCGTAGCCGTTGGTGTCGCCGGGGGCGAGGTTGCTCGCGAAGCTACTGAACGCCACGTAGCGGCCGTCCGCCGAGATCGACGGCGCCTCGCTCCAGCTGTCTCCCTGCGTCCCGTCGGTGGCGACGCTCACGCGCTCGGTCGCTCCCGCCAGTCGATCGCGCACGAAGACGTCCCTGTGACCGTTGGTGTCGCCGGGGGCGAGGTTGGTCGCCCAGCTCACGAACGCCACGTAGCGGCCGTCCGGGGAGATGCTTCCCGAGAGGCTCGAGCCGTTCCCCTGCGTTCCATTGCTGGCGACGCTCACCCGCTCGGTGGTCCTCGTCACCCGGTCGCGCACGAAGATGTCCGAGGCACCGTTGGTGTCGTCGAGGACGAGGTTGCTGGCCGAGCTCCAGAACGCGACGTAGCGGCCGTCCGGGGAGATCGATGGCCCGTGGCTGCCGCCGTTTCCCGGCACCCCATTCGTGGCCACGCTCACCAGCTCGGTGGTGCCTGCGACCCGATCGCGCACGAAGACATCCGTGGAATCGTTGGCGTCGCCGGGAAAGAGGTTGCTCGCCCGGCTTTCGAACGCGACGTAGCGTCCGTCGGCGGATCCCGAAGGACTCCCGCTCCAGCCGTTCCCCTGCGTCCCATCCGTGGCGGCGCTCACCCGCTCGGTCGTCCCTGCGACCCGATCGCGCACGAAGACGTCCTCGTGGCCGTTGGTGTCGCCGGGAACGAGGTTGCTCGCCGCGCTGTCGAACGCCATGTAGCGGCCGTCCTCGGAGATCGAAGGCGAGAAGCTCGCGCCGTTCCCCTCCGTCCCGTCGCTGGCGACGCTCACGCGCTCGGTCTCCTGTGCCTGACCCAAGCCGGCGAGGAGGCCGGCCAAGAGCCCCGGACCGGCCGATCGAAGTGCATGCTTCATCCCATGCCTCCTGTGCAAACGTCCATACGACGGCGGCTCTCCCGCCGCCCTCCCGGACCGGGAGGGCGAAGGGAGTAGCCGTCTCTCCTGGGCAGGTTGCGCGCCGGCGGGCTTGAAATCGGTCGTGCAGGGCACCGACCCGAAGTGGAGCCCGATGCCGTACACGCGCACGGACGCGCTCCCTTCCCACGGCGTGCTCGACTCGTCCGACGACATCACCTGCGGAATGGGCTTCGAGGGGCTCGCGCGCCTGCAGGAGTTCGTCGAGAGCGGCGGGCTGCTGGTGACGCTCGGCAACGCTGGTGTGCTCGTGGCCGACAGCGAGATCGCCCCGGACATCATCTTGCGCCGGTTGCGGAAGACGAACGCCGTCCCCGAGAAGGGGTCGGATCCCAGCTCCTCGCGGCACAGCCGCGCCAGGCCGTCGATGCCGCGCCGGAAGTCCGCCGGCTCGACCGCCACCAGCACCCGCATCTGCCCCGTGACCTGGATCATCGCCGCGCCTGCCACAGCGCTCGGGCCACGGCTTCGACCCTCGCCGCCGCCCCGTCCCTGAGCTGGATCCGCAGCCGCGACCCGCGGCCGTCGACGAGATCCAGCTCACAGGCGGCCGAGCCCGGCAAGGTCGTGGGTGGCAACTCAACCAAGCCCACCCCGCGCCTTCTCGCCTCGGCCTCCTGCCCGGCCACCGCCTCCAGCGGCTTCCTCAGCGGGTAGTAGTCCAAACCCAGGGCCAGGGCCGTCCTGGAGACGCCGTGCCCACCGGCCAGCCGCACCGCCAGCGCCCACACCGCTGGGGAATCCGCGCTCCGCGCCTGCGAACGCCGCTCCAGCGGGCGAACTCCCCGCGCCCTCTCTCGAGCGCGCGGTTCGACCCTGCTTGCGATCGCCCCTTCATCGGCTGTCCTCTGCCTGGGGACATCAGGACGGCCAAGCGTAGCCCCGGCCTCAGCGGCGTTCATGCACGCATGCCGGAAGGACACCAGCCCCATGCGCGGCTGTGCCGGGCGCGTCTTCCAGGCGGTCGGCCTGAAGCCGCCGGCCCTGGCGACCCCTCTGTAGGCCCGATCCGCTCCCGGCCCGGGGTGTAGTGGTAAAGAACCGCCCCCCCGTCGTAACCCCTTGGCTCGTCAGGACTTGTTAAACCCAACTGCCGAAGACTAGGTCAGATGGTGTTGTTCATCGGACGAATGCCGCGGGTGTCTCAGCGGCGTAGGTTACGATCCAGGATCATTCGGACAGCGTGTGTCACGTGCTGGCCCTTCGCGGGTTCTTCCACACCGCACAGCCTTTGGCAGCAACGAGTTACGGCAATTCAACGCGAGGCCTCGCACCCAGGGCTCAGGTCGAAATGCGGACGCTCGGCCGAGCATGCAAGACCCCGCCACGCGAGATGTCCACGGGAGGGCCGGATTCTTGTTGCCGTGCGGGGGGGGGGGAGGGGTAGAAGTGGGGCCTGCCAGGAATCTGCCGAGGGCAGACGGCCAGCCACAACCAGCGAAAGGCCAGTCACGAGTGCGCCTTGAAGAGGGAGCAGAACTAGATGCAGAACTACAAGACTTGGTTGGTGGTCGCGTTTCTCCCCACCATCGTTCTGACAGCGCTAGCGATCCAGTCCACTGCAACAACAAGTGCTACCCCGCCAAAGGCAAGCACGCGTCCCTTCCTGGGGTTGGCTTCGTCGAGCACCTTTGATCACAAGTGCCAGTGCGACGCCACGGCGAGCATTACAAATAGCTGCAACTGCACCATCTCAATCGTTTCGTTCACCAAGAGTCCGGCCGCCTGCTCTGATCCTCCTCCCTGCGCGGACCTCAACAAAAAGTGCCAGGCATCACTCACCTACAGTCTTGTAGCGCCTTGCCCCACTGGCCAGGCTAGCCTGAGCATCAGCGCGCCCTGTAATGGCGGTGGGAGCCAATCACGCAACTGCCCAGGCGGAAGTGTCACTCTCGGCTTGACCTGTGCCGCCTGCGCCGTCATTGAGCACTGAGCGGCATGGGGAATCAGAGGGTGAGCATGAGCATCACTAGATCGCATGTACTTGGCCTGTTGATGCTGGCTTGCTTGACGACGGTGTTCGTCGCAGCATGGTGGATCGCGCCTAGCCTGATCGCAAACCAGCGTGAAGCCAGTGTCGTCTCCGCTGATCCACACGAGGTTGAGCAGCAAGAGAAATACCAGGACACAGTCGCTTCTAAGCTTCCGAGGCTTGCGGAGTCGAACAGTTCCGGGGCCGAGAGCACGGAGGGGGAGCCCAAGCCGATTGTGGAGGAGGCATCGTCACGGCGGGAAGAGCAACGCTACCATGAGGAGGAGTGGCGGACGCTCTACAGAGAAGCCACGGTTGCCAGTCTTCTCGAAGAGAGAAACCTGCTCAACACGTTCATCTTCGAAGAAACCAGAGATGAATTCGCACGCCGGTTCGAGACCGGACAGTTTGAAGTGATCGGCACTGGTAAGGTCTACACTGCCGAAGACTGGGATCGAACAAAGATCTGCAACGTCCGGATCCTCGGGGAGGGTGGAATCCAGAAGGTCACTCTGCCCGAGGACGAGTTCGGTGAATTGTACGAGAACAAGAGAAGGGTCTGTTGGATCGAGGACGAACTGAACAGACGCGGCGATGGCCACCACATGTTCTCCGACGAGACCGCAAGCGAGATCGATCATTGAAGCACTGGCGGCTGTCCTCAGGCAGCATCCAGCGCATGCCCGCCCTCATCGACGAGCCGCGCGGCGCGGGTCACGTCCTGACCTGCACCTGGAACCCGCTGCACCGCTACCAGAACCACCACGGCTTCGCGTTCCTGTTCGACGCGCTGCTGTTCCACGACGACCTGTCGGGAACGCCGAGCTAGGATGAGATGCGCAACCGGTGATCGGGGGGCCTGGGTCGTTCTAGGGGGAGAACAGCACCTCCAACCCGTTGGTCGAATTGAACAGCCCTCCGCACGGCCCCCCGGTCGGGTCGCGGTACGCGAGCTGGTAGCGCACGCGGTCGCCGGGCTGCACCCCGCCCATCGCCGCGATGTCCACGGCGGTCTGCGAGTCGCCGTTCGCGTCGGCGGTGACGAACTCGAGCCAGAACGCGACGTGGCCGACGCAGCGCAGTCCGTCGCCGAGCTGGCCGCCTACTCCGTCGCCGTGGCCCTGGACGTAGAGGCCGGGCTGAAGGGACACCGCTCCCGAGCCGTGCAGCACCAGGTCGCCCGCGCTGACGCTCGGGGTCCCGCTGGCTGAGAGCTGCGCCCCGCCGGGGTTCGCGCTGTTGCCGCAGCCGTGCCCCTCGTCGCCGTCGTTCAGGCACGGGCAGAGGTCGCCGCTGCCGTCGCCGAGGCAATCAGGCTGGATGCCGCCGACCAGCCGGTAGGCGTAGCCCGTCCCGGGCGTGTAGCCGCCGAGGCTCTAGCCCAACTTCCGCAGTTCGCGGAGACGAGATGAGCTCTGGCAAGGGTTCACGTTCATCAGACCCCCGGAGTTGTCACTACATTCTGTACATCTGCGAGCCTTCCGGCGAGGCACAGTCGGCGGGGTAGTTCCAGTCCCAACCGCTCGAGGATTGCGGCCTGACTGGGGGCGGGTCGCACGACGCATCGCAGGCGCAGCTCCCGGCCGTCGACGGTGGGGAGCACCACGTCGGCGCTCTGGATCAGCGCCAGCTCCTCGAGCACGGTGCGCGGACCATTGCCCAGGCCGGCCCGACTCTGCCACTCCTCCAGGGTCTTCCAGAGCACGTAGGCCAGGAAGCACACCAGGATGTGCGCCTGCACCCGATCCTCGCGGTGGTGCCAGATCGGACGGATGGACAGCTCCGTCTTCTCGATGCGGAATGCGGCTTCCGCCTGGGTGAGCTGGATGTAGGTCTTCCACAGCTCTTCATCGGTCCATTCCTTGACGTTGGTGCGCAACAGTTGGGCTAGTCGCCCGTTCCGACCACGATCGAGCTCGCGTACAGGTCGACCGCGTAGCCGAACTGCTGGTACGTGTAGGCGTCGGAGGCGGTCAGGATCGCCTGCTCGCTCCAGCCGTGCGAGCCGTGCCGGAACACGTACGCGCCGCCGTCGGACGACAGCCGCTCGGCCGTTGCGACCGCCGCGTCGCCGAAGAGGTAGACGCGCCAGCCCAGGCCGTCGGCGTACGTGCCGTCGCCGGCCGTGAGCCTGGCCTCCTCGGTCCACACGCCGTCTCGCCGCGAGAACACGTACGCGGCGCCCGCGTTCTGCTCGAAGCCGACGTCGGAGAGCCAACTGCCGACCAGCGCCGTATCGCCGTCGATCGAGACGGCGTTGCCGAACCAGTCGTTGGCCTCGCCGTCGGCGGCGACGAGCTTGGCCTCCTCGACCCAGGTCGATCCCCGGCGCACGTACACGTACGCCGCGCCGGCGTCCCCACCGAGCTGGTCGTCGCCGGGCGCGCCGATCAGGAGCGTGTCGCCCGACATGTCGATGGCGTAGCCGAAGTCGTCGCCCACGTCGAGGGCCGCGGGCCGGATGACCGCCGTCTCGACCCAGCTCGAGCCGCTGCGCTCGAGCACGTAGGCGTGCCCGACCGGAACCGGCCCGTCGTTGGGCGCTCCGACGGCGAGCGTGCCCTCCTCGAGGTCGACCGAGAACCCGAAGAAGGCGTGGTCCTCGGGCGTGCTGGAGCGCACCTCGCTCCGGAAGGCCCAGCCGTTCGCGTCGCGCACGAACACGTAGACCGAGCCCGATCGGAAGACGCCGTGGTCGTGCAGCGGCGCGCCGACCGCGGCGCCGTCGCCGTCGACGGCCACCGCGAAGCCGAACGAGTCCTCGGGTACGCCGTCGAACGGGTCGAGGCGCGACTCTTCGCCGTAGAACTGCTGCGCCGGGGCCGCCGGCGCGAGCAGCGACGCAAACACGAGCATCGCGCTCGGGGCGCTGATCTTCGCCAGGGAACGGAGTCGTGCGCCGGGCATCCTATCGCTCGATGGTACCTTCGCGGCGCTGCGTTGGATCCAGCGCTAGAAGACCGCGTAAACGAACGGCGCGACGAGCAGCATGGCCTGCAGGAAGACGAACAGCACGGCGGCCGGCAACAGCAGGACGGCGACGGGAACGAGCCTCCAGAAGGGTCCCCGTCACAGGCCCCGGATCAGCTCGCCGGCGGTCCCGCGGCCGACGCGGATCGACGCGAAGAGCGATCTCGAGCAGGACGAGCGAGAGAGCGAAGGCCACTACTACCGCGCCGACCTTGAACCGGTTGCTCCGTCCCGGAGCCGAGTTCCCCATGCTGCGCATCCCGACGTCCGCGGCTCCCTTTGCGCCCGCGGCACGATTGTACCGTTCCGCCGCGATCGCGCAGGAGAACCGGAGCCCCGCTCAGTCGAGCACGAGGGATTCAAGGGGCTGCGGTGAGGGTCGGCGGACCTCGCGCCAGGGGCCGGCCTTCCGGCGGCGAGCAGAAGGCCAGGAAGGCGAAGCCGCCCAGGGCCATGAAGCGCAGTCGCTAGCGCGCAAGCCCGGCATCACGGGAGCGCGAGGCGGATCTCGGTCTCCTCGCCGGGCTCGACGGCGACCGGCAGGGGGGCGGAGGACTCCTCCGCGGCCCCTGCGCTCTCCTCCTCTTCCGTGGGAACGTAGCGCAACGAGACCTGGTAGCTCCCCGGGAGGACCGCGGAGATCTCGATGCGGAGGTTCGGGGACGATTCTCGCGCCGCGACCAGGACGGCAGGCGGATCCTCCCCGGTCGAGGCGAGGGCCAGCACGAAGCGACCCTTCCGGCTCGCGGTCGTCTCGACGGAGATCACCGCGGCCAGGCGGCCGTGGACGGGGACGACAATCCGCGCCGTGGGAACGGCGGGATCGTGCTCCTGGGTGTGCTCGCGGCCCGCCAGGCGCGCGACGATGAGGAACGCTTCCTCGGGCACGGAGGAGGCCAGGTGGCGGTTCCCCTCGATGCGGTGCGTGTTCGTGGTGAAGCCTCCGTGCTGCGTCCAGACCTCGGCCTGGGGCACGGGCGCCCCGTTGGCGTCCACCACCTCGATCGTGACGCTGCGGGCCGCGCGCAGCCGGAACTCCACCGGGCGCCCATCGGTCGGCACGACGTAGTCGCGCAGGTACTTCGTCGCGCAGGCCTGATGCCCGATGAGGAGCGTTCCCGTCTCGCGAGGGGCGAGGAAGCAGTAGAACGCTCCCTCGTCGTCGGTCCAGCCCAGGATGTGGTTCCGGAGCTGGAGCGAGGCCCGCGCCAGCGGGTTTCCGTCCTGGTCGAGGACGTGGCCGCGGAACACGATCACCTCGTCCGCGAGGGCCACCTCGACCTCGCGCTGCTCGGCCGGCGCGAGGAGCGCCAGGGTCTGGTGGTGGTAGACCTCGTCCCCCCCGCCGATGCCCCGCACCTCGAGCTCGATCACCACGCCCGCTCGAAGGGCGTGGAAGGTCACGCTGGCGTCCGGTCCGGCCGGCTTTCCGCACAGGAAGGTGTCCGGGGCCGCGCGCAGCAAGTCGATCGGAGGGGACGTCCACTCCGAGACGAAGGGGCGTTGGTCGACGCGCTCCGTGATCGGCGCCGCCGTGATCCGCTCCTCGCCGCGCAGCACGATCCTGAACTGAACGGGGGAGGCGCCTTCGGGAATCAGCAAGCGCACGAGGAGCTCGGTCGCGCGCTCCAGGGTCACGGCGATCGGCTCCGCGACGATCGGCGGAATCTCCACCTCCTCCGGCACGAACCCCGCCGCCTCGACGGTCATGCGGTCCACGCCGCGGGGAATCCAACGGAGCTCGCCGCGGCCGTCCTTGCGGGTGCGCGCGCTGCGCGTCCCCGCGGCCACGGCCTCGCCGCCGGCGATGGGCCGGCCCTGCGGATCCTGCACCAGGAAGGGCACGCGCCGCGCCTCGTCCACCACCACGTCCCCGAGATCGCCGTCCGGGGGGACGCTCGCCTGGTCGAGCCGGAGGATCGACGGGCTCTGGCGGAAGCCTCCGCCCAGGCGAAGGTCGAGGAAGCTGATCCGCTCCTGCCGCGGGCGGAGCTCGAAGCACCCCTGCTCGTCGGCCCGGGCGTTCGTGAAGGCGGGGGCCTCCGCGTCCGGGGAGCGGATCATCGCCGTGATCGTCGCGCCCGCGAGCGGGGAGCCGTCGTCCCGCAGGACGAGCCGTCCGTGGAGCGTCCAGCGCGGTGCGATGCGCACGACGACGTCCGCCGCCGGCTGCTCGAGCCGGATGCCCCGGGCGTAAGCCTCCACGTCGCCGTGCGAGGTGGACACCACCTTCCAGCCGTCGCGGAGCCGGAGTCTCCCGCTCCAGGACGCGGGCAGCCCGGTGAGCTCGAGCCCGCCCTGCTCGTCGGTCTCCAGCTCCAGGTACTGCTGTTGCAGCGCTTCGACCACGAGCGCCTCCTCGACCGCCGCCGGCAGGCCGGGGATCGCGGGAAAGGGACGGTCGGAGTCGACGGCGAGGCCCAGCTTCCCGGGGGAGGATCCGTCCTCGCGCACGAAGCGGCAGGCCACGCGACCGCCCTCGGCCAGTCGGATCTCCTGCCGGCCCGCGTCGAGCACGATGTCACGCCGCTCGAGCGGGCGGAGCTCGACCGCGACGACCAGCACCGCCGCCTTCGCGTCGGCCGTGAGCTCGACCTCTCCCTCCTCGCCGGTGCGCCGGTCGAGGAGCAACTCCTCGTTGCGGACGACGAGCACCTGCGCGCCGGCCACGGGCCGCTCCCGGTGATCGAGCACGCGGAAGGAGGCGAGGCCCGCCGCCACCACGGGACCGACCGCCCGGCGCTCTCCCCCAGGAGAGGGCTCCCTGCCGGGCCCGGGGGAGGCCGCCGCGAGCTCCGGCTCTGGAGGCAGGTCCGCGCGAGGAGCTTCGGGCTTCGGAATCGCCGGAGCGAAGGCCTCGGCCCCTCGCGTCCCGCCGAGCCACCCGAGGGGATCGACGAGCAGGAGAAGGCCCAGCGCGGCCAGCGCCAAGAGGATCCAGACCCCGAGGACCGAACGCTTCATCGTGAGCTCCGCCGCGCGCCAGTGTAGCGGCCAGCCGCTACACTGGCCAGCCTCGGCGACACCGCCCCGACCGGCACGGCCGGCACCTCGCAGGCCTCGCTCGGCACAGCACTGGGATGTCGCGCCGGGTCTCGACGTCCGCCAGGGTAAGGGCGATCGCCCTCACCGGGCACTCCTGGGCGCATTGCCCGCGCCCAGCGCAGCGCGCCGCCGCGAAGGTGGCCCACACGAGTGCCGGAGCGAGCCCGATCAGCAGCGTCCAGGTCATGCCCGCGGCGTGGGCGCCCGCTGCATCAGCCCAGTGTCGCACGCCAGGCCTCGCGGGCGGCGAAGCAGCCCTCGTTCTCCGGCAGGGCGGTTCTGACGCCTGGAGCTTCTCCGCGCTACCCTCGGCGGCGATGTCCCCCCGGGTCTTCATCACCCTGCCGTTCGACTGAACGGCTCGCGTGCGGCGTGGCGGGCGATGCCCGGCCCATCCCGCACGGGGACCAGTCGGCTCCTCGACGGCCCGCCCCGCGCCGAGCGCGCTCTAGAAGGGGCATCCCGAAGACGCCGGCCCCGCGCGGACCCGCCGGCTCGCTCCGCTCCGCCGCACCCCGAGGTGCGGTTCGGACTTCTCTGGATCAAGGAGGCGAGATGTTCCTTTCCTGCGCGCTGCTCTTGACGCCGGCGGCCCCCCCCGTCACCGCCGCCCGCCTCCACCCGGTCCAGGATCCCACGGAAGAGGACCGGGACCAGATGAGGAGCGAGATCGACGACCTGCGCCGCCGGCTGGCGGAGATCGAGACGCGGACCGGGACGCCCGAGGTCGACGCCCCCGCGCCGGAGGGGGGCGAGGGCGTCCAATGGAAGGACCTGATCCGCGCCGGCAGCCGGTTCCGGCTCTACGGCCTCCTGCGCCTCGACGCGATGCGCGACGACTCGCGGCCGAACAACTCGCAGACCATCGGCTGGATCCTGTCCGAGGACCCCGCCGCGCCGCCGGGCGTCGGCGCGGGGGGAGAGAACCGCGAGCACTTCACCATGCACCCGCGCCTCACGCGGCTCGGCGTCGACTTCGACGGCGGCGCCGTGGAGGCCTTCGACGCGCGGCTCGCCGGCAAGGTCGAGATCGACTTCTACAACAACGGCCTCGCCGGCCAGTCGGAGTCGCGCTCGGCGATCCGCATGCGCCACGCCTGGCTGCAGCTCGCCTGGGAGCGCTTCTCGCTGCTCGCCGGGCAGGCCTACGACGTCATCTCGCCGCTGTACCCCATCGTGAACGCCGACCTGGTCATGTGGGGCGCGGGCAACCTGGGGGACCGCAGGCCCCAGCTCAGGGGGGAGTACCGCTTCGGGAGCGGCGATGGCGTCTGGACCGTGCAAACGGAGATTGGCCTGACCGGCGCCGACGACAACGCCGACGTCGACCCGGTGGGGACCTTCGGATCCGGCTACCGCGACGGCGAGGCCTCGGGCCTGCCGACCCTGCAGGCGCGCGTCGCCTACCGCCGCCCCGTGGCGGGCCAGGAGCTCGAGCTCGGCGTGTGGGGCCACCGCGCCTGGGAGGACCCGGACGGGACCTTCGCGGGGAGGAGCGAGTTCGACAGCGAGGCGGTGGGGATCGACTTCCACTTGCCGCTCTGGCGCGACAAGGTCGGGCTGAAGCTCGAAGCCTGGACCGGCGAGAACCTCGACGACGTGCGCGGCGGCATCTTCCAGGGCATCAACGCCACGACCGGCGAGGAGATCGGCGCCCGCGGCGGCTTCGCGGAGATCGGCTGGAAGGTGACGCCCAACTACTCGCTCGCCGCCGGCTACTCCACCGACGACCCCGACGACGGGGACCTGAACCCCGGCGGGCGCGCCGAGAACAGGATCTGGTACCTGGCGAACCGCTGGAGCTTCTCGTCGCTGCACCTGGGCATCGAGTACCTGCACTGGACGACCGAGTACTTGGGCTTCGACGAGGGCGACGACGACCGCTTCGTCGGCTTCATCCAATACAGCTTCTGACACCGCAGCACTCGAACCCGGAGGAGGAGCTCACGATCCGCGTCTTCGAGAGCTTCGCGGGGCCGGGCCCACCGAAGCCCTGGTCCAGATGGAAGGAACTCCAAGCGCATGACCCCCGGGGCCGTTCCCGGCGCGGAGGCCGATCGGCGGTCGCCGTAGCCCGGTGGGCGGTGGTCTGGGGCCCTCTGGGCTGCCTTGTCGGGGGCACTCGGAAGCCGATGGGCCCATGTTCGCCCCCTGAGTCGACGAAGTCCCTTACCAGCGCCATCGGAGCCTCACGCCGTAGAACGGCCCGAGCACGCGCGTCCCGAGCAGCTCCACTGCCAGTACGGCCGCGCCCGACACGAACACGAGGAGCGTGAGGTAGAGGTTCTTCGGAGACAATTCGTCACTCCTTCCCGGGTTGCGGACGCGCGAGCGCTGGCGAGTGGTGTCGGCAGCGAAGGCCCACGCTCCCCCTGTGGGCTCCGCGCGCGGCGCCCGCGGGATCGAGTCCTTCGATCCCGTTCGGCCCCGAGGTACCAACCCTGGGACGAAGGCGCCGGGAGTGAGCGACGAGAGCGGGTCGAGCCCTGGAGGGCCTCGCCGCGAGGACTATGCAACCGCGGGGTCCGATGCGGCGGCCGGCATCCAGCGCGAAGTCGTGGGCCGCGCGGTCGCGCAGCCGGGCGGTGCGGGACCAGGGCGCTTCGACCGTGGAGTGAGCCGTCATGGGGGAGGACACGCAGTCGTCGGTTTCGGCGAGCGAACGCGGGGATCGAGGTCCAGGCGGGGCCTCGAGCACCGACGGTCACCGGCGCGCGGGCGTGGCGGCCCTGCTCGCGGCGAGCCTGCTGCTGGCCGCCTGCCTCGCGACCTCTCCCGTTCCCGTGGATCCGCGGGTCGTGCTCGTGGCGCGGGGTCGCAAGCTCTTCTTCGAGGAGACTTTCGACGGCAACGGCCGCACGTGCGGGACGTGCCACCCCGAGGAGAACAACTTCACGCTCGACCCGGCCTTCATTGCCTCGCTCCCGGACGACGACCCGCTGTTCGTGGCGGAGCGTGTCCCGGCGCTGATGCAGGGCTTCGAGAATCCCGAGCTGATGCGCAAGTTCGGCCTGATCCTCGAGAACCTGGACGGCTTCGACGATCTCGAGAACCAGTTCGTCCTGCGCGGCATCCCCCACACTCTGGGACTGCGCGTGTCGGTCGACAGCTCCGACGGGCCGCGCACGGGCTGGTCGGGCGACGGTGCTCCCGGCGACGGGTCGCTGCGCTCGTTCTCGACCGGCGCGGTGATCCAGCACTTCACGAAGTCCTTGGACCGCGTCGTCGGCGTGGACTTCCGCCTGCCGACGGACGAGGAGCTCGACGCGCTCGAGGCCTTCATGCTCTCGCTCGGCCGCCGGAGCGAGCTCGTCCTGCCGCTCCCGCTGCGCAGCGAAGTGCCCCTGCGCGGCCAGGAGATCTTCCTGGATGATTCGCTCGGCAAGTGCAACCTCTGCCACGGCAACGCGGGTGCGAACGCGACCTTCAGCGAGCCCAGCCCCGGCAATTCCAACTTCGACACCGGCGTGGAGGAGCTGCCGGACCAGCCCGCGGACCTCACGGACGAGCTGAACCCTTCCGACGACGGCTTCGGCACTCCCGGGGACGGCACGTTCAACACGCCCTCGCTGGTGGAAGCCGCCGACAGCGGGCCCTTCTTCCACAACAACTCGGTGGAGACCCTCGAGGCCGCGGTGGCCTTCTACGACGGCGAGGCCTTCAACAACTCCCCCGCCGGGCAGTTCCTGGCCTCGACGGACCCGGACGGGGCCGGCATCGAGCTCGACGGGACGCAGATCGTGGCGATCGCCGCCTTCCTGCGCGTGCTGAACACGCTGGAGAACATCCGCGACGCGCGGGCGCACCTGCAGGCCAGCCAGGAACAACCCTCGACGCAGACTCCCCGGGAGCTCCGCGAGCGTGCGCGGGAGGAGATCGGCGATGCGATCGAGGTCCTCGAGTGCGGCGGCCTGCACCCGCAGGCCGTGAAGCACCTGCGCGAGGCCGAGAAGCTGGTGCGGAGCGCGCTGTCGGCCTGGTGCCCGGGCAACCCCGTGCGCAAGGCCCTGGCCGAGTTGAAGAACGCCGAGCGCGACCTTATCGAAGTACCGTGAAAGCGAGGCACCCCATGCGACGATCGACATCCTCCCTCCTCGGCTTCGCCGGCGCCGTGCTGCTCGCCGGCGCCGCGCAGGCCCAGAAGGCCACCGAGATCTACATCCCCATCGGCCGCTCGCCCGGCCTTTCGGACACCGTCACGGTCATCGGTACCTGCACCGCCGTCGCCGCGCAGGATCGCACCGTGACCGTCCGCTGCAGCGGAGAGAAGTGGGTCGGTCGGGTGACGGAGGCCACTCGGATCTTCCTGGACAAGAGCCAGATTCGTCAGCCCAACACTTACGGCACCTACGCGGACCTGAAGGACGGCGTGCGGATCGAGGTCAAGTACCTCGAAGGACAGCGCGAGAGCGGCGGCGCCTGCGAGTGGATCAAGGTCCAGTTCGCCGCGCCCGCCGGGACGGCGGACCGCGCCGTACGGTCCGCGGCCGTACACGGCGGCGAGCGCTCTTGTTGACGGCTGTCGAGATCCGCGGCTATCCGGCGGTTGGCTGAGGTGGACGTGGATCTGGTTCCAAATCTGAGGCGAAGCCGTTGGCTCTGGTTCCTCTGGTTCCCGGATCGCGAGGCGACCACGAACTATCGACTGCACGAGGTTCGCTTTGAACTCGGGCCGCCGACAAGGTAGCGGGCCTGCCGGGCCGGCTGCCTGGGAGGGCAGTGCTGTCCGTTCACAACCGGAGTAGGGGGCCAGGACCCCAGCTCCGCTTCGCGGAGCTCACTTCCCGCGCGCTCCGAATCCCCCGCCGGCTCCGACCTCCCCCCTGGGCGAACGCCGCAGGCGCCCGGATGCGCCGAAGGCGCCAGAAGACGCCGCGTGGTCCCACCCCAGCTCCGCTCCGCGGAGCTGGGGTGGATGAGGGGAGTCGAACCCCCGGCGTCCAGAGCGCCCAAACCCGCAGCGCTGGCCCGGGACGAAGACCGAAGCGCGTGCAAGAGCTGGACTCGGGACACGGCGATGAGGCACGCGGAGCGCTCGGCGTCCGCATCCGGACACTCACTGGAGCTGCGGGCCCGCCCTCGACCCGGAATGCACGGAATGCAGAACGCGAAAGGCGCGCCGACGCCCGCGCGGGGTCGGGCTCGAGAGCCTCCCCCCGCTATACTGAGCGCGAATCGCAGCCAGCTACCGGAGACTCTCCCCGTGCCCATGCAGACCGTGGCCAGACCCACCTTCGACGCACTGTCCGCGCACTTCCACCACTGGCGGAAGACCGGCGACCTGATCGACCAGTGCATCGACCTGATGCTCAACCTGCGCCAGAGCGGGCACCCGGGGGGGTCGCGCTCGAAGGTGCCGATGCTCGTGGCGGCCACCCTGGGAGCCGGCATGCGCTGGGACGTGCGGCGGCCGGAGAAGGCCTTCGGCGACCGCTTCGTGCTCGTCGCCGGGCACTGCTGCCCGCTCGCGTACGGGATGCTGGCGGTCTACAACGAGGCGCTGCGCATCCGCCACCAGCAGACCGGCGACGCGCGCTTCCTCGTGCCGCGCGCCGAGGAGCGCGCGCTCTACTGGGAGGAGCTCCTGTGGCTGCGCCACAACGGCCACCTCGCCGGCCACGCCGAGATGGAGGGGCGCACCCTGTTCTTCAAGTGGAACACGGGGCCCTCGGGCCACGGCGCGCCGGCGGCGCTGGGCCAGGCCATGGCGCTCAAGCACGCCGGCGCGGGCGAGGTCAAGGTCTTCGCAATGGAAGGCGAGGGCGGCCACACGGCCGGCGCGCACCACGAGGTCAAGAACTCGGCCTGGGGCCTGGGCCTCGACAACCTCGTCTACCTTTTCGACTGGAACGACCACGGCATCGACTTCTTCCCCAACTCGTCCGTCGCGCACGGCACGCCCGAGGACTGGTTTCGGAGCTACGGCTGGCGCACGGCCGGCACGATGGCGGGCGAGGACTACGCCGAGCTGACGCGCGCTCTGCTTTCGATCGTGCACTCCGAGGACAGCGGCGGACGGCCGGGCGTCGTCTGGGCCAAGACGCGCAAGGGGCGCGGCTACCACGTGTACGACTACAAGTCGCACGGCGCGGCCCACAAGCGCAACTCGGAGCTGTTCTGGCGCTGCCGCGCCGACTTCCAGGAGAAGTACGGCGTGAGCTTCGAGGGCTTCGGCGACGAGCACGACCCCGGCGAGGAGGCCTGCCGCGAGCAGACGCGCTCGTGGTTCCAGACGGTGTTCGGCGTCCTGCGCGACGACCGGGCGCTGGTCGAGTACCTGGCCGATACCCTGGTCGAGCTCGGCGACTCGGTGCCCGAGCGGCCCGAGGGCTTCCGGCTCGACCGGGCGGGGAGCGCGAACATGGCGCGGGACCGCTCCTGGCTGGCGACCGAGAAGCTGCCGGCCGAGCTGTTCGCCGCGCCGGGCGAGAAGGCCCCTAACCGCGTCGGGTTCGCGAAGTTCGGCGCCTGGGTCAACGCCCGGGCGAAGACCGAGATGGGCCGGCCGCTGGTGATCGCCTGCTCGGCCGACCTGGCCGACTCGACCAACATCTCCGGCTTCGCCAAGGACTTCGGCGACGTACGGGGCTTCGGCTGGTACGAGCGCGACACGAACGTCGAGGGCTGCCTGCTGCCGCAGCAGATCACCGAGTTCACGAACTCGGGCCTGATGGCGGGCATGGCGTCGGTCAACTTCTCCGACGACCCCGAGCACGAGTTCGTCGGCTACTGGGGCGCCTGCTCGACCTACGGCTCGTTCTCGTACCTGAAGTACGGGCTGATGCGGCTCTTCAGCCAGCTCGCGCAGGACTGCGATCTGAAGGTCGGCAAGGTGATCTGGGTCGCGGGCCACTCGGGCCCCGAGACGGCCGAGGACAGCCGCACGCACTTCGGCGTCTTCGCGCCGGGCGTCACGCAGCTCTTTCCCGACGGGCACGTGATCAACCTGCACCCTTGGGAGCACAACGAGGTCGCGCCGGCCCTGGCCGCGGCGCTCTCGACCGAGCGGCCGATCATCGTGCTGCACCTGACGCGCCCGCCGGTCGTGCTGCCGGATCGCGAGAAGCTCGGCGTGCCCTCGCACCTCGAGGCCGCCAAGGGCGCCTACGTCGTGCGCGAGCACGACCCGGCGCGACCGAAGGAGGGCACGCTCATCGTGCAGGGCACGGCCTCGACCGACTCGATCTACGCGCTCCTGCCGCGCATCCAGGACGGCTCGGCGCCCAACGTGAAGATCGTGCAGGCCGTCTCGTGGGAGCTCTTCCAGCTCCAGTCGCCCGAGTACCGCGCGCGCGTCCTGCCCCACGCGGACTGGCTCGACTCGACCGTCGTCACGAACGGGGCGCGGCGCCTGATGCACGACTGGCTGCCTCACAAGGTGGCCGAGCGCTACGCCATGAGCTCGGACTGGGACGACCGCTGGCGCACCGGCGGCAGCGTCGAGGAGGTCAAGATCGAGGCCCACATCGACCCCGAGAGCCTGCTGGCGGGCATCCGCAAGTTCGCCGCGGAGCGCGACGAACGCCTGCGGGCCATCGCGCACCCCGGGTAGGACGGCCGCGCCGAGGCGCCGACGTGAGCACGCAGAGCCAAGGGTTGCTGAGAGCCTACGCCCTCGACGGCAAGGGCGGCGGGCGCGCGCTCGGCTGGGTCGAGATCGAAGCCTGGAAGGCCGGCGACGGGCCGATCTGGATCCACCTCGACCGCAACCACGCCGGCGCGCGCCAGTGGATCGAGGAGCGCGCCGGCCTCGACGCGACCGTGGCCGAGTCGCTCCTGGTGGAGGGCAGCCGGCCGCGCACCGAGCTGTTCGACAGCGGCCTGCTGGTCTTCATGCGCGGCATCAACCACAACCCCGGGTCCGAGCCAGAGGACATGCTGGCGCTGCGCATGTGGGTCGAGGACGAGCGCCTGGTGAGCCTGCGCGTGGACCAGCTCGTCACCACGGGCGAGATCGGGAAGCGGATCGAGGGGGGCCACGGCCCGCGCACGATCCCTGACCTGTTGGTGCGCATCGCGCGCGAGCTGGTCGACCGCGTCGGTCCCGTGATCGACGCGGCCGAGGAGCAGGTGGCGGACGTCGAGGAGCGCTCGGTCGAGGACCGCTCGACGCAGCTTCGCGGCGAGCTGGCGGAAATACGGCGCCAGGCGATCGTGCTGCGCCGCTACCTCGCCCCTCAGCGCGACGCCTTGGTTCGCCTGCACCTGGAACAGGTCAAGGGCTTCAAGCAGGCCCAGCGCTCGGTCTTCCGCGAGCTGGCCGAGCGCGTCACGCGCTTCGTCGAGGACCTCGACGCGGTGCGCGAGCGCGCGCTCGTCACGCAGGAGGAGATCGCCGCGCGCCTGGCCGAGCAGATGAACGCCCGCATGTACGTCCTCTCGCTCGTGGCCGGGGTCTTCCTGCCGCTCGGCCTGCTCACCGGCCTGCTCGGCATCAACGTCGGCGGCATGCCGGGCGAGCGCTCGCCGCTCGCGTTCTGGATCGTGTGCCTGATCCTGGTCGCGACGGGCGCAGGCCTGGTGTGGGGCCTGCGCCGGCTGCGCTGGCTGTGAGCCGGCCCGCCCTGCCTCGCTGACCGCCCCGGCAGCAGGAGCGCGCCATGCACATGGACCCGATCATGCCGTACCTGACGGCCACTGCGCTCGCGCTCGTGATCGTCAGCCTGGTCCTGAACTCGCCCCGGCGGGGCGAACGCGCGACCGGACCTTTCCCCCCCGGTGTCCGCAGGGAGTTCATCATCCTGCGCCCGCGCGCCTTCCGGCTCGGGCTCCTCGATCGTTGAAGCGGACTGGAGCGGACCAGGGGCGTGGCACTGGAGTGGCACTCGACCCGGCGGCGTAGGGATGCTCACTGCTGGCGAGCGGCCGCCTGCCTTTCGTCACCGCTACCGACGCTGCTTCTGGTAGGTCCCGATGAGGGTCGCCTCGGCGAGCACGTGGCCCTGCGTGGCCTCATCGAGCTCGGCCCGGCTGGGACTCTTCAGGCCCGGGAGCGCGGTGTCGAGGGCGTAGAGCCGGAAGAAGTAGCGGTGGCGTCCGATCGGCGGGCAGGGTCCGCCGTAGCCCTCGCGCTTCCAGTCGTTCCGACCATTGCGCGTCCCGGCCGGGAGGGCGTCCGGCGCGACGGCCGCGGGCAGCCCGCGCGCGCCGGCAGGGATGTCGTAGAGGACCCAGTGCACCCAGGTCATCCGGGGCGCGCGCGGATCCGGCGCGTCGGGATCGTCGACAACCAGCGCGAGCGTCCGCGTTCCCTCCGGTACGCCGTCCCACGTGAGCTCCGGCGAGACGTCCGCGCCCTCGCACGTGTACCGGACGGGAATCCCACCGCCGTTCGAGAACGCGCCGGACTCCAGCTTCATCGCCGACTCTCCTTCCTTCCGCCCCGGCCCAGGCCCATCCCCCGCCTCTGGCCGCGGCCCGACGGACTCCGCGCCGCACGCCCCTCCGAGCGCGAGCAGGACCGCCGAGAACGCGGCGCTCACGGATCGCGGTCCGGCATCGACGCTCGAGCGAGTCACGGCCACAGACCATCGTACGCGCGTTCTCGCCGCCGCGCCCGGCAATGCCGCGCCCGCGCAACCTCCACCACGTCGGCCACCGTCCCGGCGCCGGCGGGTCCTCGATGCAGCGGGTGCCGGGGTCGCACTGCATCGAGCCGGGTCCCGCGGAGCGCGGTATCACGCCATGAACCGCGCGGCCGCTCGCGGGACCGTGTGCGCGCGGGTCACGGAGTCGGCCGGCGGCGAAGACTCCGGGATTCCCGACTCATCGCTCCAGGCGCGCGCGCTGCACGAGGAGCTGGTCCACGATCATGCCGTCCTCGTCGATGAGCTCGAAGCCGTAGCGACGCACGTCCTGCTCCACCCGGCACCTCTGCGCGCGCGCCCAGGGGTCGCTCCAGCCGGGTGCGCTGCCCGCGATGACCTCGAGGCGGCGATCCTGCTCGCAGGCCTGCGTCATCAGGCGGTAGAGCCGCATCTCGTCGCTGTGGACCCACGACACGGGCAGCATCTCGTCGAGGAAGCCCCAGCGCAGGCGCAGCGCCCCGTGCAGCCGGCCGTACTCGTAGAGCGCGTGCAGGGCCTTGGCGTCCGCCTCCAGGCGCCGGCGCAGTCGCGTGTCCTGGCCTGTGCGGAGGTACTCGCAGAGCTTCCTGGGTTCGCCCAGTGGCCGGGCGATGCCGCAGGAGCCCTGGATCAGGAGCCGGGTGGTGATGCGCAGGGTGCGACCCTGCTTGTTCAACCGCAGGGTCTTCTGCGGCGGGCCCAGCTCCGCCAGGCGCCGGCCCTCGGGGTCGAGACCGAGCCGGCGCAGGGTTCCACGCACGTCGAGGGCGGCGACGAGGTCGTAGTCCCGCAGTCGCTCGCGGACGCGCTCCAGCTCGGGGCCGCGGAACGTGCGGATCTCCCTCGCGGCCGGGTCGAGGAGCACGGCCGCCTCTGGCTGCGCGACGGGGAAGACGTGGACGAGCACGCGCCGCAGCGCCGCGAGCTGCGCGGCGTGGGCGGCCCGCCGGCGTTCCCGGGCCTGCTCGGCCGCTCGCTCCTGCGCGGGATCCGGTCGCAGGGCGGAGTAGCGTCGCGCCAGGGCGATCCGCTCGCGCAGCGCCTTGCGGGCCGAGACGAGGGCCGGGTGTGCGGGCTCGACCTCCCAGCGGCCGTCGGCGCGAACCCGGACGGCGGAGCCCGCGTGCCAGTGGAGCGCGGCGTCGACGTCGAGGCTGGCTCCTCTGCAATGCTGCGCGGAGAAGGCGACCACCTCGTCCGCTTCCAGCGCCCGGCCGTGAGCGTCGAGGATCGTCAGCGCGACGCGCTGGGCCGACCAGTTGCAGGGCGGGGCGCCGCTCCAGGCCTCGGCGATCTCGTCCACGGTCACGGGGGTCTCGAGCCCGGGCAGCGGATCGGGCTCGGGGCGGACGATCCTGAGCGATGGGACTCGGGGGGGTAGCAGGCCGAGCCGGAAGGCCCACAGGACGAGCTCGTCATCGTGGGGGTCGAGCGCGTAGTGATCCCCGTCGCGGTGCACGGGCGCGCGCGCCGGACGGCAGCGCTTCAGCGAGCGCAGCGCCGCCTCGGCGGGCGCGACCCCGGCCTCGTCGAAGCGCTGCGCGACCTCGGCCAGGGTCATCGGCGCGCCGCGCTCCAGCAGAGCTGTGATGAGCAGCGAGTACGGGCCGGCCTCCTCGTGCTCGCTCACGCGATCGAGGTCCGGCACGTCGATTCCGAGGACGCGGCAGTAGGGATTCGTCATCGCGTCGAACACGGGATGAACCGGCGGAGCGGTCCATCCCCCGCCGATGCAGCGGACGGCCGGACGGCCGCCGCTGATCGGCGAGTCGGCCGGTGAGGAACGCGCGGAGGCGCGGAGCGGATGCTTTCCCAGTTGGTGGAGATCGCGCGGGTCCGGTATGCCGGTGTGTCACGCATCCAGCCCCAGTCGCCGACGCACGTGCCTCAGCTTCCACTGCAACATCGGCTGGGCGGCGATCCGATCCCGCAGATCCGGGTCCCGGGTCAGGTGCTCGGGCTCGAGGCTCCCTTCGTCCAGGAGCCGGGCGAGGAAGACACGCTCGGCATCGGACCAGTGCAGGAGCTCGGGGATTGCGCTCGTGATCTGATCCTCAAGCTGCTCGCACACCTCCTTCGCCACGGGGCGTCGGCCACGCGCGCGCAGAACGGGGATCAGGCTCTGTTCGACCTCGCGCGCGGTCAGGTGGGCAACCCTGGTCGAGGTGCGCAGGTCTGCGCGAGAGGAACCCACGGCGCACGCGAACGCGGTCCGGAAGCCCGGGTCGGCGAGCAGTCCGGGGTAGCTGCGCCTCAGCCCGGCCGCGTCGTAGAAGTCTCGCGGCAGGCCCCGGTCGAGGAGCGCGGCGAACTTGCCCGCGGCCAGCTCGGCGAGCGACGTCGTGGGCACGGCGATTCCGTCCCCGAAGGTCGCAACCGAAGCCGTGCGACGCTCGGGCGCGAAGAGCGGCACGCGCGAGACGTAGTTCATGTCGAGCTCGAGGTTGCCCGCGCCACCGAACGCGCTCTCGTACCTCAGCCTGAACTTGCCGCCGGCGTGCGCATGTGGAGTCCGGCGCACTTCGCATCCCTCGAGAAGGCATACCTGCTCGAGGACGCGCTCGAAACGCTGCCGTTCCGCCGCCAGCTCCTGGACGTCGACGCACCCGAGGAAGTTGAGATCGATGTCCACCGACAGGCGCGGCAGCTCGAAGTGGAACAGGTTGAGGGCGGTTCCGCCCTTCAGGGCCCACGCGCCACGCGCGAGCTCGTGCGCGTCGAGGCGCCGCAGGATTGCGATCAAGCGGTCGACCTTCTCCGTTACGGACGGCAGCGCACCGAGCTCGTCGGCCAGCGCATCGATCTCGCGACGGGTCCTCACTCCGGCATCTCCGTCCCGGCGCGGCCCAGCGATCGGGGTACGAGCAGGTTCCAGCGTCCCTCGAGCCTCCCGGGCGCGCCACGCACTGCGTAGACCGGGCGCTCTGGCCGGAGCCCCTCGAGCCTTCGGAGCGTCGTCTCCGGGACGAGCAACTCCTCGGCCCGCGACTCCAACAAGTGGCCGACCTTGGCCGCGAGCACGCGGCGGCCCAACGTCTCGACGTACGCGACGAGCTCGTCCGGATCGAGCGCCGGCACCGCCTGGCACGACCGCCAGGCCTCGTCGTATCCACCGGCGAGGTCAGGTCGATCGAGGGCGTCGGCCACGGTACGTTCCAGGCTCGTCACGCGCAGCTCGTACGGGCCGCGGTCGATCCGGACCACCCAGCGTTCCGCGCGCCCTTCCAGCATCCGGCTCGGCCGCACCGGGACCATCCGGCGGCCGTCGATCTGGAGGGGCTTGACCTTGGTCTGCGTGACGAAGACCACGTCCTCGTAGAGACTCGCGGCGCTGCCGTGGATCTCCAGCGCCGAGTGGTAGGCGAGCACGGCGTCACGAGCCATGCGGCAGCCGAGCGCCCACAGGTCGTGCCGATCCAGCCGCAGGTCCGCGCGCACGAACACGCCCCGCTTGACCGCCCGCACCCTCCCCGACCGCAACCAGGTGCCCAGTGCGGCCTCGGCCGCTGCCAGGGTCCGCCGCCGCCCGACCTCCAGGCCTTCGAGCAGCTCGGCTCGCGAGAAGACCCGCTGTGCAGCCAGGAAGCGTTCGGGCGATACTTGCATAGGATCTCTAGAATCGTAGGTTTGCTAGCAGTTCTGGAGTTCAAGTGCAACATCTTCCGCCGCAACCCTGATGGGATACCCTACAGAAACCTAATTTCTGACCTGCGCGCCATGCACTCGTCTGTCCGCGTGCTCTCGTTCCGGGCGGTCCCGGTGGGCCTCGCGCTCGTCGCGGCGACGGGGTGCAGTCCGATGTCCGCGGGGCCGGGGCGCAACGTCGCGTACGTCGCGCCGGCCAGTCACGGCTGGACCGAGGAGTTCGGCGGGAGCGAGCTGCTCGAGGAGAGCGGGTCGCTCGGCAGCATCGTCGCCTTCGGCTACCGCCGCGAGAACGGCGCGATGCAGGGGAGCATCGAGGTCTACGGCGGCGAGGTCGACTACGACGGCCAGACCCAGGGCGGGGCGCCGCTGCGGACCAGCGTCGACTACGTGGGCTTCCGGACGGAGCTGAACCTCGCCATCGGCGGGGACAGGGCGCTGGGCGGGCTCGGCCCCGATCCCGGTGCGGACTCGACGCTGACACCGTACGTCGGCCTGGGGCTGGACGTCTGGTCGCGGGACCTGCGCGGCCCGGGGGGGTACGTGGAGGAATGGCTGTCGCTCTACGCGCACGTCGGAGTCGACGTCGGCAAGCGTCTCGCCGGCGGGTCCGGTCTCTACGCCAGCGGGTCGGTGGGGTACTCGCTCATCAACGCCGAGCAGGCGGACCTGTCGGCCTACGGCTTCGGGGAGGTGGACCTGGACCCCGGCCCGGGGCCGGTGCTGCAGGCCCGCGCCGGCTGGACGAAGGGCGCGCTATTCGCCGGCCTCTTCGCGCGCCTGCGGGAGTTCGCCGAGTCCGACCCCGACAACTCGGGGTTCTTCCTCCAGCCCGAGTCGCACCAGCAGGTCGTCGGCCTGGAGCTCGGTCTGGCCTTCTAGCGTCATCCCGGGAGCGGCGCCGTCGCCATGCCGCGCCCGCGCATCCTCCACCACCTCGGCGAGCGTCCCGGCGTCGGCGGCTTCTGGAGACAGGAGGCGCCAGGGTCGACCTGCATCGGGCCGGGTCCCCACGGAACGGGGCATCACGTCATGAACCGCGCGGACGCTCGCCGGACCGTGTGCGCGCGGGGCACCGAGTCGGCCGGCGACGAAGACTCCGGGATTCCCGACTAGTCTCTCCGTGAGTGGTGCAGATTGCGCGGGCGCGCCATCCCCCGTCGCGCGATCCGTGCTCGCTACTTCTTCTGCGGAAGCCGCGCGAGCATGCGCGCGGCGGTCTCGCGTGTGACCTGCACCGAGGCGACGACGCACAGGAACTGGAGCACCTGCCGCGCGTCGTCGGCGTGCCCGAGCCGCTCGAGGCAGCGCGCGCGACCGAACAGGGCGAGGTCCACCAGCACCGGATGGCGCACGGCGTCGGCGGAAAGTTCGCTCCACGCAAACAAGGCCTCCACGTAGCGGCCGAGCTGCTCGAGCGCCTCGGCCCGCCTGCGCCGCGCGTGCCCTTCCGCCACGGGGTCCAGATCCTGCTCCAGGTAGGTCGCGGCCACGCCGGCCACCCTGCGCGGACCCTCGCGGCGGGCGAGCTCGATCACGCTCACGACCCCCAGTGAGCGCCGCCGGAGCTCGGCAATGAAGGCATCGGTGCGGTCGCCCGCGACGCTCCAGTACTCCTCCAGCGAGAGTCCCGTGACCGCGCGCAAGGCCTCCTCGACGGTCGCGCCCTCGTCCGTGGCTTCGAGCAACCGCCGGACACCGCGGCCCTCGGCGGCCTCGGCGAGTTGCACGACCAGCATCGCCTCTTCCAGGCTGGGCAGCTCTCCGGGAGGCGCGGGGCCGTAGTCGAACACGCGCCGGCGCCAGACCCGCGGATCGAGGTAGCGACCCGCGTCGCGCAGCAGGAAGACCGCCAGGTAGTTCGACCCCTGCTGCTCCAGCTCGCCGCAGATCGCCTGTACCAGGCCCTCGGAAAGCCAGGAGGGGAGTCCTTCGTAGGCGAGCCCGAGCTCTTCGAGGAGCACCGCGTGCGTGAGCTCGTGCATCAGCAGGCGCTCCGGGTCGGAGCGCCCGAGCGCGAGCCCGTTGGCGAGCACGACGATCGAGGCGGGCTCCGCCGGGCGGCGCGGGTCGTAGTCGGTGAAGGCGTCCACGGAAGCCTGTTCGGGCGCCCCGTCGGCGATGCCCAGGCGAACGCGCGGTAGCTCGGCCTCGGGCCGGCCCAGGATCTCTGCCAGCCGCGCGCGCGCCCGAGGCAGCGCGGCCCGCAGCGCCTTGCGCCGCTCGGCGTGGACGGGGTCCGCGGCGAAGCGGCCGCGGTACGGATCCTCCTCGCCCGGAAGGTCGCCCAAGAGCGCCGCGGAGACGCGCGCCGGGTGCGTCTCGGGGTACGCGTCGCACAGCGAGCGGAGCAGGGTGCGCGCCTCGTCGAAGCGCCGCAGGGCGAGCAGGCTGCGCCCGGCCTCGAGCCCGGCCCGGGCCATCAGATCGCCCCCCTCGTGCACCGGCAGGCGGGCGCGCAGCTCGTCGAGCACGACCTCGAGCCGGCCCAGCGCGAGCTCGTGCGCTCCGCGCGACTGCTCGAGCCGCGCGAGCTCGATCTGCACGCCGATCACCCAGCCGGCGCTCCAGGGGTGCAGCGGGCCGAGTGGGCTGCGCGTCGCATGGGGATCGCGTGCGCGCTGCTCCGACGCCTCGATCAATGTCGCGCGCGCCTCGAGCTCGAGCTGCTCGGGCTCCCAGCGTGCGTGGTGCGCCTCGACCAGCCAGTGCTGCGCGTCGAACCAGGCGTCGGTGCCGCGCGCGACCAGCTCGCGCTGCACGTGCGCCTCCTCGATCACCCGCTCCCACGCGCCCTCGCGCGCCAACCGCGCGACGAGGCTCGCCTGTTCGCGCAGGCGCGCGACGTGCTGCGAGTCGTCGAGCGGGTCCTGGGCACGGAGCGCGGGCGCGCCGAGCGGCGTCCCCACGGCGAAGGCGAGCGCGAGGAGGAGCACGCCTGGACGATACCACGGCGGTTCCTCCTCCAGCGGATATCGAGCTCGCGCAACCCCCACCGCTTCCGCACCCTGTCGCCGGAGTGGTGGGGATCGCGCGGGATCGGTATCCGGTACCCCTCTCTAGGACCCTACGGAAACCGCCCGCCGCGGCTCGGCCGGCAGCCCGAGCTCCTGCCGCAGGCCTTCGAAATCCGGCCTCAGGAGCTCGTCCTTCAGCTTGCGCGACGCCATGTCGGCCAGGAGGGCCTCGAGCCGCTCGCGGCCGGACGCCGTGCCGGCCGCCTCGCGCGGGGTCTTGCCGCCCAGGGCCGGGAGCTTCGTGTCGGGCCAGGCTGCCCAGTGCTCGGCCATCAACCGCTCGAGCGCCTCGCGTTCGGCGGGCTCGTGCTCGACGGCCGATCGGACGTCGGCTCGCCCGGCGCGCAGCTCGCCGCGCTCCCTGCGGCGGCGCGCGTCGGCCATGAGCTTCTGGGCGGGCTCCTCCTCGGTCGCGCGGTGCGCTGCGCGGGCTCCCAGGCGGCGCTCTACCTCGCGCCGGATGCGCTCGGCGCGCGCCTTGGAGTTCACCTCGGCCACGAGCTCGCACCCGGCGATCGTGAGGTGGCCGAGGACGGTGTTGTCCCAGCTCTCGTGGACCTTGTTGCCGGGCACGATCCAGGGCAGCTCGATGCGCTCGAGCTCGCCCCGCGCGTCGAAGACGGCGTCCCGGCGGAAGTCCTCGTCCTCCCAGTCCGGAGCGAGGTCCTGCAGCTCGGCGAGCGCCTCGCCGGCCGTACAGTGCAGGTCGAAGGAAACGCGGCAGAGGACCAGCGCTTCGCCGTCCGTGTTCTGGAGCACGGGCGCCGGCGGGTGCAGCACGCTCTCGGCGATGCGCCAGTAGAACTCGCGCAGGACGCCGTCGGCGGCGCGCAGGGTCTCCTCCGTCAGGAAGCCGCCCTCGCCGGCGATCGACTCGCGCAGGTCGACCAGGTCGATCCGCAACGACGCCGGCAGGGGGATGGAACCGCAGCCGACCAGGATCGCGACGGAGTCCAGCTCGAGGACGCGGCCGTAGACGATGTCGCCGACCTGGACGAGCCCGCTCGCCTTCCGCTCGCGGACGGTGTGGACCGCTCCGGTGAGGACGTCGCACAGGCCGAGCGCGCGTCCGGGCTCGACGGACTCGACCGCGTGGAAGCTGAAGGGGCGGCGGCAGACGGCCTCGAGGAAGCGGCGCTCGAAGGGGTCGAGCGCGTCCCCCTGCTCGTCCAGGTAGTCGAGCGCGATCGGCCGGGGCGCGCCCCGGCGCCGCCCGGACCGCCGGCGGCGCGGCGCGACGCGGTTGAACAGCGCCCAGGGCAGGAAGCCGCCGTCGTCGTGCTCGAGATCGGGTGCGCCGCAGGAGACGCCGCCGGGGTCGTACTCGGCCCAGGCCTCGCTCAGGTGGCCCCGGCCGAGCGGCGCCCGGGCGAACCTCGTGACCCGGTCGATCAGCAGGCCTTCCGCGCGCCGCATGCGCCCCCACTGCCGCTCGGCCGGATCCGGGTCGTCCTCGTCCGGGAAGTCCTCGGTAACGGGGTCGCGGGAGGCTCCTCCCGTGCCGACGATGTAGTGGAACCCGTCCGGGCCCAGGCGCTCCTTGAGCCGTCGCAGGATCTCGCCGATGTCGTCGTCGGGCCCGGCGACGTACAGGGGCTTGCCGTCGTGGCCGCAGGGGATCATCTCGTCGCAGGCGGCCGGGTCGACGTCACCGAAGATCGCGCGCGCTGCGTCGTAGTCCGGGTGCGATCGCAAGCCGAGCCCCGTCGCGTACGCAGCGCCGGTCTGGACGACCTTGACCGCCAGGGCGCCGTCGCAGGGCTCGAGCAACCGGCCCCCGGCTTCGCCCGTGGTCAGCCCGTCCCTCAGCCGATCGTACTCCTCCCGCGACAGGTCATCGGCCGCCAAGCAGTCCTTGACGCCCAGGCAGTGCAGGTCGACGAGGAAGGCGCCGGCGGCGATCGTCTCCGGGCCCTCGCGCGCGATCACGACCTGGGCCAGACCCTCTTCCCGGAAGCCCGAGTTGATGCGGCACTCCAGGAGCGGCCAGGTCCCGGCCCGCCGCATGCGCTCCTTCAAGGATCGTCCGCCGGCGCGGCGCGCCTTATCGAGGCGCTTGCGCTGCTCGCGCTGCTTCGCCTTCTTCTCCCGGCTCTTGCTCCGTGCCCCGGTCCTGCGCCGCATGGTTGTCCCGTTACCGCGCCGCCGCCCGCCGCCGGATGGCCGCTCGCCGGTGCCCATGAGGCTATCCCGTCGGCTGCCGGGTGTCTCGCGCGAATGGGCGGTTCGACGATCCAGCGTCACCTGCCTTCGAACTCCTCCAGGCTCTACAACGGGGCGCTGCGCATCCGCTACCAGCAGACCGGCGACGCGCGCGTTGCTTTCGATCGTGCACTCCGAGGACAGCGGCGGACGGCCGGGCGTCGTCTGGGCGAAGACGCGCAAGGGGCGCGGCTACTACTGGAACAGGTCAAGGGCTTCAAGCAGGCCCAGCGCTCGGTCTTCCGCGAGCTGGCCGAGCGCGTCACGCGCTTCGTCGAGGACCTGGACGCGGTGCGCGAGCGCGCGCTCGTCACGCAGGAGGAGATCGCATCGCGCCTGGCCGAGCAGATGAACGCGCGCATGTACGTCCTCTCGCTCGTGGCCGGGGTCTTCCTGCCGCTCGGCCTGCTCACCGGCCTGCTCGGCATCAACGTCGGCGGCATGCCGGGCGAGCACTCGCCGCTCGCCTTCTGGATCGTGTGCCTGATCCTGGTCGCGACGGGTGCCGGCCTGGTGTGGGGCCTGCGCCGGCTGCGCTGGCTGTGAGCCCGCCCGCTCCGCCTCGCTGACCGCCCCAGCAGCAGGAGCGCGCCGTGCACATGGACCCGATCATGTCGTACCTGACGGCCACTGCGCTCGCGCTCGTGATCGTCAGCCTGATCCTGAACTCGCACCGGCGGGGTGAACGCGCGACCGGACCACCGCCCCCCCCGCAAGGCCGCCGACGGCGGCCCAGCCGCCCCGAGCGAGGTCGCCGGCCTCGCCACGGCCCTTTGAATCCCTTATCCGTTGGGCCAGCGGTTGGGGGGGAGGGGCGTTCGACCGCGGCTCGCCGGTGCCCGCGTTGCAGGCGTGGTCTGGAGTTCCCGAGGCTCCCGGCAGCGGGCTGCCGGGGTCCAGGGCGAGGGGGCTTTCGTCCGACATAGATGACATTGACTATGCCGCCGGTGTCGGCCATACTCAAGGGCCTGCTACGACGGCTGCACCCGCTCCGGCACGCCAAGGCGACAGCACCATGACTCAGACCCCCCAAGACCTCGGCAAGCGCCTCCAGGACGCACGGGAGGGCGCTGGCCTGACCCAGGCGGCCGTCTCCGAGCATCTGGGAGTGCCGCGCTCGGCGGTTGCGGAGTTCGAGGCCGGGCGGAGGAACGTCACCGGGCTGGAGCTGGACCGGCTCGCTCGGCTCTACGGCCGTTCGGCGGCCGAGCTTCTCGAACCAACCCCGATGGCTCCCGACCCGGTCTCCACTCTGCTTCGAGCCTCCCAAGAGATCGCGCTGGACCACGCGCTGGAGCAGCGAGTGCGCATGTACTGGCGACTTTGCGCCGAGGTTGAACACCTCGAACGCGAACTCGGGATACCTCGCAGGGCGTCGGCGCTCTTCGCGTACGCGATCAGTTCACCGAGCACGAAGTGGGAGGCGATCCGGCAAGGGCAGGACGTAGCAGCGCTCGAACGCAACCGGCTCGACCTCGGTGCGTCGCCGGTGTGGGAGCTACCGGAGATCCTCCAAGCGCAAGGTGTTCGCGTCACCGAAGAGGCTCTGCCTGACGGTGTCTCCGGCGCGTTCCTCTACGGGAAGGGTCTCGGCCCGCTGATCATCGTGAACAAGAACGAGCACCGAGTGCGTCGGCTCTTCTCGTACGCGCACGAGTACGCGCACGCTCTCCTCGACCGAGCCCGCAACGCGACCGTCAGCCGAAGGTCCGACAAGGACGACTTGATGGAAGTGCGGGCCAACGCCTTCGCCGCGCACTTCTTGATGCCCGCGGCCGGTGTGTTCGCGTTCCTCGCATCGCTCGGCAAGGGAGAGACCGGACGGCAGCTCCAGGTCGTGCCGGACTCGGCGAGCACCGGCAGCGGAGACGCGGTCTTCGCGTCGAAGCGACTGCCGACCGCGAGTCAAGCGGTGCAGATCCACGACATCGTGCACCTCGCGCACGTGTTCGGCGTGAGCTACTCGGCCGCGCTGTTCCACTTGCTCAACCTGAAAGTGCTGACGCGCGACCAATTCGAGGCGCTCCAGGTTCAAGACGATCACGCGCGACGACTAGCGCGGGCGTTGCGGGGCGATGCGCTCGACGAAGACTTCCACTGGAAGCTCTCATCCCAGGTCCTGTCGCTTGGCTTGGAGGCGTACCGCCGCGAAGTCATCTCGCGCCGCAAGCTGATCGAGCTGGCGAAGGAGGCGGGGATCGAGGAGTCCACGGTCGATGAAGTGCTCACCGACGCCGGACTCGACGACGATCCTGTCCCCGCGCAGGTGACGGAGTGATCGGAGTTGGAAGAGGCTACCGATCGCCGCGCACGAGTTGTCTGCGACACGTGCATCCTCGTGAACTTCGCGCGCATCGCGCGGCTCGATGTGCTCGTCGCGCATCCTGACTACCGCTTCGTCGTGCCCGATCAGTGCTCGATGAGCTGGCCGAGCCTGGACAACGTGTCTACGTGGACGAGGCGATAGCAGGTGGCGGGCTCGAACTCATCGTGTCGTCCGACCTCGCGGAGATCACGAAGGCCGTCGAGTTGCGTCGGCACATGGATCGGGGCGAGGCCGTCGCGTTTGCGGTCGCCGAGCATCGTGGTTGGCTGATCGCCACGGACGAAGGGCGGCGAACCCGGCGCATGATCATCGAGCAGCTTGGCGCGAAGCGCCTCCTGACTACACCGGCGATCCTCCTGAGCTGCATCCGGGCTGGAGTTCTCACCGTTGTCGACGCCGACGCGATCAAGGTGGAGCTGGAGCGCCACCGCTTTCGCATGGTGTTCACCAGCTTCGCTGAACTGATCCGGGACGGCGAACGATGAGCGAGGTCCGCCGACCTCGCCGCGGCCCTATGAATCCCTATCCCCTGCTGCGCGTCGGGCCCAAAGCCTACGACCAGGCCCTGCGCCGCCCCCACGTGCGCGAGATGGACTTCACCGGCAAGCCCCTGTGCGGCATGGTCCGCGTCGAGCCCGCCGGCTTCCGCACCGACGCCGACCTCGCGGCCTGGCTCGCCCGTGCCGCGGCCTTCGTGGCGACGTTGTCGCCCACGGCCGCGAAGAAGCGCACGCGCAGGGGGTGGCTGGACCGCGCGGCGCGGACGCGCGCCCGTGCGCAGCCAGGCGACGGCCGCCAGGCCAAGACCGGCCAGGAGCACCAGCGCGCCCATCGCGATGCGCGCCGGCAGGGCCTCGACGGTGGAGAGCTCGCGCACGCCGACGGCGTTCACGGTCATACCGGCCGCCAGCCACGCCGTGCCCGACCACCCAGTCGGGTGAAGAGGCGCTCGATCGCTTGGTCGGGGCGCCGCACCTCCAGGCGGAACGCGCCAGCGAGCCACAGCACCGTGAACAGGCCCGGGAACGTCGCCAGGGCGCGCGTCAGCTCCGCGGCGACACCGGCGGGCAGGAGGGCAACGAGCCGGAGGCCGAGAAGGTAGAGCGAGAGGGCGGAGAAGGCGGCGTCGACCGATGACGTCCGAAGGTTGGCCAGCGATGGTTGGGTTGCGCTCATCGCGCTACTCACCGACGGAGCGGTCGTGCGCCTCAGCCGCGAGCCACCCGGCGGGGGCTCGTTCTCGGCCAACCCCTTCAGTTGGGTGCTGTCGGCGCGGCCGCCCTCGAGCCGGGCCGAGCTGAGCACCGCGTTCGGGGCACAGACCACGCTCACTCCCGACGTCACGGGGACCTACATCGTGCTCTTGACGGTGACGGCGACGATCGACGTGACGACCAGCACTCAGGCGCAGCACAGCATCAATCTGTTGGTGACGGAGTAGGCGGCCGCCGCCGCGCCTCGGGGCAGGGTGATCAGGGCGGCCACAGCACCGGAACCAGCGCCACGACCACCGCCATCGTCACAAGCGTCACCGGCCCGCCGACGCGGAGGTAGTCCCTGAAGCGGTAGCCTCCCGGGCCCATCACCAGCAGGTTGGCGGGATGAGCGACGGGCGTGGCGTAGCTCGCCGAGGCGGCCATCGCCACCGTCATCATCAGGGTGTGGGGCGACATGCCGAGGTGCGCGGCCGCCGTCAGCGCCACCGGGCTCATCAGCACCACCAGGGCGGCCGTGGGCACGACCTGCGTGGCCATGACGGTGACCAGGAAGAGGGTCGCGACCACGGGGCGGGGGCCCATGTCACCCACCAGGTCGAGGAGCGAAGTGGTCAAGAGCGCGGCCGTCCCGGTTTGCTCGATGGCCGCGCCCAACGGGAGCGTGCCGGCGATGAGGAAGACCGCCTTCCAGTCGATCGCCCGGTAGGCCTCCTCCATCGACAGGCAGCGGCCGAGCAGCATGAGGGCGGCGCCTGTCACCGCGGCGATGGCAATGGGCACGACGCCCGTCATGGCCAGCGCCAACACGGCCACCATCAGCGCCACCGCCAAGGGTGCCCGCTCGGTGCGCGGCGCCTCGGCGGCGGCCGGGTCGAGCACGAGGAAGTCGGGATCCTGGGCCACCAGCTCGAGCTTGCGGCGGTCGCCATAGACGAGCAGGGCGTCGCCGAAGTGCAGCGCCAGGTCGCGCAGCTCGGCCCGGTAGGGGCGTCCCTCGCGCCAGATGGCCAGCACGTTCAGGCCGTACTTCTCGCGGAAGCGCAGCTCGCGAAGCGTCTTGCCCGCGATCGTCGTGCGCGGTGCCAGGAGGATCTCGGCGGCCCTGACCTCCTGCGACTCGAGCGTGGCGAGCTGCGCCTCCGATTGTGGGGTCAGCTCGAGCTCCTGAAGGCCTTCGAGGGCCACCAGGTCCTCCGGCACTCCCTGCAGGACGAGCCGGTCGCCGGCCGCGACGACCTCTTCGGGGTGGGGCATGAACGGCGCCTCGCCGTCACGGAGGATGGCCAGCGCGGTGAGGCCGAAGGCGTCGCCCAGCCGGCCCTCGGCCAGCGTGCGCTCGGTCAGGATCGAGCCTTCGGGCACTTCGAGCTCGAAGAGCCGGTCGGGAAGATCGTAGTCGGCGGCCTCCTCTGCGCTGGCGAACAGGCGCAGCTCGCCAAGGGTCCGCTCTTGTGCGAGGGCGAGCAATCGCGCGCGCTCTCCTTGCACGAGCAGCCGGTCACCGGACTCGATCACCACCTCGACGAGGTGCTCCGCGACCAGCCGCTCACGCCGCTGCAGCCCCAGCACATTGAGCCCGTAGTTCCGCCGGAAGCGGCCTGCCGCCACCGAATGCCCCACCGGCGCCGCCCGTGGGTCGAGGCGCACCTCGCCCATGGCGAGGTGGCCGGCGAAGAGGAGCTCGAGGTCCCCACCGAGCCGCCGCACCTGTAGATGCTGACCGCCCTGGAGGCGGGCGAGATGGTCTGGCCGCCCGTGGAGCACGAGCTCGTCGTCGGCCTCGAGACGCTCGGTCGTCGCCGGTGCCAGCAGCAAGTGGCCCCGCCGCAGGATGGCCACGACGGTGAGGTGAAGTGCCGACCCGAGCCGACTCCCGGCCAGCGTCCGCCCGACGAGCGGGGAGCCGTCGCCGATCCGGGTGGCGAAGAGGTGCTCCGGCAGACCGTAGAAGCGGTCGAGGGCCCGGTCGCGGCCAGCCTCGTCGCTCTTCGTTCCGGCCGGCAGCAGGCGCCGGCCCGCCGTGACCACGAAGACGAGCCCGGCCACGACCACAGCCGCCGTAATCGGGGTGAACTCGAACAGCGAGAAGGGACGCAGGCCGGCCGATTGCAGCGCGTCGGTGATCAGGATGTTGGGAGGGGTCGAGATGCCCGTCAATGGCCCCCCGAGCAAGGCACCGAGGGCCAGCGGGAGCAGCAGCCTCGAGGGCGGACGACCCGTGCGCCGGGCCACGTCCATGACGACCGGAAGCAGGACGGCCGCCACCGTCACCGTGTTCACGATGGCCGAGAGCAGGGCCGCGGTCCCCATGAGCACGAGCAGGAACCGGGCTTCGCCACCCGAGGCCACCCGCAGCAGCGGCCGCCCCAAGACGTGTGTCACTCCCGTCCGCGAAAGGCCCGCCGACAGGATGAACATCGCCCAGACCGTCACCACGGCTGGGCTGCTGAACCCCGCCAGCGCCTGATCCGGCGTGACCAGCTCGCTGAGCGCGAGCGTGGTCAGCACCAACAGCGCGACGAGGTCCACCCGCACCCATTCGGTCACGAACAGGACCAGGGTGACGAGCAGGATTCCGAGGACAAGGGCGATGGAAGGGGTCATGTCAGCCCGCGCGCTCGCACGAAGTCTTCTGTGAGACGTGCCAGGCCGCGCTTCCCGCACACGCAGACGCCGTAGCTGCTCGAATCGGGCCGGGTCGATTCGCGTGCCGATCTCGGGAATGGCCAATCCATGACGTCAGGTCAGCCGTGCCGGCGGTCGACGTCAATCGTCGGCGCACGTTACCGCGTTGGAGCAGGAAGCTCAGGGAGATCTTCAAGTACCACGTGATCGAGCCCAAGCAGACCCTGCCTCGAGTAGCGCATCAACAACTTCTTGATCAAGCGCGGCTTCGGCATCGAGGACTGGGAACTGCGCTTCAAGGAGATCGACGTCACCGAGGCCAAGGTGGCCGAGATCATTCAGAAGCCACGCACATGCTGACCTACCCCGCCCATCGAGATGGCACCGCTCGCCCCGGGCTCCAGCCGGCGCAGCGACATCGTCCCCGGGCGGGAACGCGAGCCTCGCGGCTCTTGCGGCGGATCGAAGAGCGTGCCCGGCCCGTGTCCTCGGTACTCGTGGCCGGACTTGATGAGGCGCGTGTTCGGCCTGGACGTCCTGAAGTGGCGCGACAGCCTGTTCGCCGCGGGCGGCGTAGAACGCGCGGGGCACGAGCAGCGAGCGAATCAGGCTCGCGGGTCGCCCTCGTCGCGTGGATCCGCCGGAGCGGTCTCGACTCGCAGCGCGGCGCGGGCCGAGCGCAGGTGCAGGTCCATCTGCGGGAAGGCGATCTCGATCCCGGCCTCCCGGAACCGGTCGTCGATGCGCGTCATCACGTCGTTGATCAGCTTGAGGTAGTTGTCGCGCGTCGCCGTGAACATGCGTAGCTGGAACACGAGCGAGCTGTCTCCGAACTCGCGGAAGATCGCGCTCGCCTCGGGTTCCTTCAGGACCCATTCCGAGCGCCGCGCGGACTCGAGCAGGAGCTCGCGCGTCTTGCGCGTGTCCGATCCGTAGGCGACGCCGACGGAGATGGTGACGCGCGTGATCGGATCCGACAGGGTCCAGTTGATGAGCTGGCCGGTGATGAACTCCTTGTTGGGAACGATCAGCTCGCGCCGGTCCCAGTCCATGATCGTCGTGGCGCGCATGCGGATGCGCGTCACCTTGCCTTCGACGCCGCCGATCGTGACGAGGTCGTCCAGGCGAATGGGCCGCTCGAACAGGATGATCAAGCCCGACACGAAGTTGGCGAAGATCTCCTGCAGCCCGAAGGCCAGACCGAAGGTCAAGGCCGCTGCCAGCCACTGGACCTTCGCCCAGCCGACGCCGATCGCGGCGAAAGCCGCGCTGACGCCCACGACCACGATCGCGTAGCGGGCGATCGCCTTCGCGGCGTAGCGCGCGCCGGCGTCGAGAGGCAGCCGCTGGAGCAGCGCCATCTCGAGCAGCCCGGGCACGTTGCGCACCGCGATCGCAGTCAGCACGATCAGGATCAGGGCCGCGAGCACGTCTGCCAGGCTGACGTGAGCACCCTCGGTCCGAGGCGCGGCGCCCTGCGCCATGGAGTCGCGCGGGGCCGCGAGCGGGCCGACCAGGGGCGGAACTTCCGCGCCCGCGGCACTCACCGGGCCTCCGGCGCCCGCCGCCGCGGCGCCGACGGGGGAGGGAGGCGCGGCCAGGCCGGGCACCTCCACCGCCAGCAGCTCGAAGCGCGGCCAGACCTGCGCGCGCTCGAGGATGCGCAGCGCCGGGAGCAGGCTCGCGAAGAGGAAGTAGAGACCGACCAGGACCGTCACGCCGACCGCGACGCGGAAGACCGCCTTCGTCTGGGCGTCGACCGCCGGGATGTCGACCTGCTCCTCGGCCTCGCTCCCGGTCTCGGAGGCGCCGTCCGCCTTCGCGGCGCGCTCGGCCGCGCGCTTCTGGCGCGCCTGCTCGACCGCCAGGCGCCTGCGCGCCGTGAAGAGCCAGCGCATGAGCAGGGCGTGCACGAGCAGGACGCCGAACAGGAAGGCCAGCGCGTACAGCAGCCGCGACTCGAGCTGCGTGGCCGCGTAGTAGTAGCCTCGCAACGCGAGAACTCCGAGCGCGAGCGGGATGACGACGCCCAGCACGAGCCAGAGATGGCGCAGCCGCACGATCAGGCTGTCGTCGTTGGCGCCGACGTACGGGCCGAGGATCGCGCCGTCGGGCCGCAGGAGCCGGAACAGGAACAGCGCCTGCGCGATCATGGCGACCAGGAAGACGGCGCGCCCGAGCGAGTCGTTCCAGCGCTCGTCGGGCTGGTTCTGCATCAGGAGCACGACCCCCGCGCAGACCAGCGCCGTCGGCGTGAACCAGCGCAGGTTCCCGCGCAGGGCGCGCACGCTTTCGCCGGGCCAGCGGAAGTGCGCCTCCGCCAGGCCGCTCGGACGCAGCACCCGACGCGCCAGCTCGAACAGGAGCAGCAGCCGGGCCAGCTCGTCGAGCGCCGGTGCCAGCGCCTGCGGAAGCTCCTGCGGAACCGGCAGCAGGATCCGGCCGAGCGCCCAGCACAGCGCCGGCCAGGCGGCGGCGCACACCAGCGTCCAGCCGGCGGCCTTCCAGGTGTGGGCGGAGCTGTCCGTGGTGTAGCGGACGACGCGCGGCGCCAGGGCCCGGATGCGCGCGCGCCCCAGTCGCTCCGCGAGGAAGGCCGCCAGCACGAGCAGCGCCAGGAGCGCGGTGCGGCCCCAGCTCCGCGCCGCCCGCGCCGCCGCGGGCCTCAGCCCGTCGGCCCACGTGCGCGGATCGAGCAGCCAGCCGGCGGCCTGCCCGGCCGCCACCGGATCGGGCGGGTCGCCCCCCGCGACGCTGCGCACCCACAAGATGTGCTCCTCGATCTGCTCGCGGAAGACCCTCGTCTCGGTGGCGAGCTCACGCGCCGTCTCCTCCAGCCGGCCGAGCCGATCGACGTAGATCCCGTACTCGTCGATCGACGTCGCGAGGGCGTCGCGCTCGGCGGTGAAGATCTCCCGCGCCACGCTCTCGTACGCGCGCAGCTCTTCCGAATCGGACGGCAGGTCGAGCGCGCCGAGGAAGGCCTGCACGCGCTGCTCGACGTCGCCGACCGCCTCGCGCTCCTCTTGCAGCGCCATCAGGCGGTACTGCGCGTCGTAGACCTCCGAGGCGCGCGCGCTGGGCCGGCGCCGCTCCGACCGGTCCGCGCGCAGCGTCGAGTATTCCTGGCGCAGGAGCAGCCCCATGGCGGTCGTGAGGCCGGCGCCCGAGAGGCGCGCCCGCACCCGCTGCGAGCGCCCGCGCAGGCTCGCGAGCTGGCGCACGGCCTGGTCGAGCTCGCCGGTGACGGCCTCGATGCGCGCCGCGAGACCCTCGGGCCCGCCGCGCTCGCGCGCGAGCTCCTCGACCTTCGCGGCGCCGGCGCGCAGCGCCTCGTGCCCGCCCGCGACCTGGGCACGCAGGTCGCGCGCGCGCTCGGTCGCGCGCTGCGCGTCGGCGCGGCGTAGATCGTTCACGACGGCGCGCCAGGCCTCCGCCAGCCGTTGGGCGTCGGCCAGGCGGCGCTGGGCGCGGTCGCGGCGGGCCGGAAGCAGCTCGGCGCGAGCGTCGTAGGAGGCCTGCTCGCGCTCCAGGGCGCGCGCTTCCGCCTCCGAGGCGAGCACCTGGGCGGACAGAAGCGCGCGGCGCGCCTCCGGCACGGGCTCGCCGGCCTGGGCCACGAGAGAGCGCAGTTGATCGCTCGCCTCGCCCGCCCGCCCCCGCGCGGCGTCGATCTCGGCCGGAAGGGCGGCGCGGCGCCCGGAACGCGTCGCCGCCTCCTGCCTGAGCTCCTCGACCGCGCGGCGCGCGGACTCCGCCTCGGCCGCCGCGCCCTCCATCGTGAGCTCGGCCTGCCGCACGGTCGCGTCGGGCGCGACCTGCGGGCGGGGGGCCGTGGGCGCGGCGGCGAGCTCCTCGCGGATGACGGCGATGAGGCCCGGCGCCTCGGCCGCCAGCCGGTCGTGCTCGTCCGCACGCTGCGTCCAGAGCCGGGCCTGGCCCAGCTCGTCGAGCGCGCGCTGGTAGAGCTGGCGCGCCTCGGCCCGCGTCCCGTCGTCGAGGTCCAGGCGATCCCCGAGCTCGCGCAGGGCCTCCTCCAGCGAGGCGGTCGTGATCGCGGGCGCGTCCTGGGTGGGCGGAGACGCGGCGGCCGCCACGGTCGCGGGGGCCGCCGCGATCGAGAGCGCGAGCAGGAAGGAGTCGGTCGGGCTCATGCGGTCGCGCGCGTCGCCGCCGTCGCAGCGGCGCGGATCAGCGCGCGGCGATGATACCCTCGCGCCGGGAGCCCGGTCGAAGGCGGCTTCGGCCGAGCAGCGCGCCGCGTCGCGCCCGCCCGCACCTCGCGCCGAAAGGGTCCGCAAGCGCCATGGAGATGGAAGAAGACCGCCGCCCCTGGGACGAGCTCGAGAAGCTCGTCCTCCAGTCCGACCCCGACGCGGCGCTGGAGTTCCTCGAGGGCCTGCCCGCCGGCGAGGCGGTGCGGGCGGTCTCGCGCCTCGACGAGCCCGAGCAGGACCGGCTCCTGTCCACCCTGCCGGCGGGCGCCGCGGCGGACCTGGTCGAGATGCTGCCGGACTCCGAGGCGGCGGACGTGCTGGAGCGCCTGGCCCCGGAGACCGCGGCCGCCATCTTGCGCGAGCTGCCGAGCGACGAGCTGGCCGACGTGATCGGCTCGATCGAGCCGCAGGAGGCGCACGATATCCTGTCCGAGCTCGAGCCGGCGGAGGCGCGCGAGACGCGGCGGCTGGCGAGCTACGCGGCGGACGTGGCCGGCGGCCTGATGGCGACCGAGGTGCTCTGCTACGCCGGGTCCACCACGGTGGCCGAGGTCGTGGCCGACCTGCGCTCCCGGGCGGACGAGCTCGAGGACCGGGCCGTGCAGTACGTGTACGTGTCCGCCGACGAGCGGCTGGTCGGGGTCCTGCGCCTGCGCGACCTCGTGCTGCGCTCCGGGGGCCGCCTGCTGACGGAGATCATGATCCGCGAGCCGCTCTCGGTGCGTGGCGACACGCCGCTCGATCGTCTGGTGGACGTGTTCGACACCTACGCCTTCCTGGGCCTGCCGGTCGTGGACGGAGACGGGCGCGTGCTAGGCGTCGTGCACCGCGCGGCGGTCGAGGAGGCGGCCGGCGAGCGGTCCGACAGCGACTACCTGAAGACCCAGGGCATCGTGGGCGGGGAGGAGTTCCGCACCATGTCGGTGCGCTCGCGCTCGACCCGGCGCTTCTCCTGGCTGAGCGTGAACGTGCTCCTGAACATCGCTTCGGCCAGCGTCATCGCCCTCTACCAGGACACGCTCGCGAGCGTGATCGCGCTGGCGGTGTTCCTGCCGATCATCTCCGACATGAGCGGCTGCTCGGGCAACCAGGCGGTGGCGGTCAGCATGCGCGAGCTGAGCCTCGGCCTGGTCAAGCCCTACGAGGTCGTCTACGTCTGGCTCCAGGAGCTGAAGGTCGGCGTCTTCCTCGGCGCCGCGCTCGGGCTGCTCCTGGCCGGCGTGGCGTGGGCCTGGAAGGGCAGCCCCTGGCTGGGGCTGGTCGTCGGCGGAGCGCTGGCCCTCAACACGCTCGTGGCCGTGTCGATCGGCGGGATCGTGCCGCTCGTACTGCGCCGCATCGGCCGCGACCCGGCGCTGGCCTCGGGCCCCATCCTGACCACGATCACGGACATGTGCGGCTTCCTGCTCGTGCTGAGCTTCGCCAGCGCGCTGCTGCCGCGGCTGACGTAGCGCCACCTCCCCCAAGGGCGCTACTCTTCGGGCGCGGGCGCGGGCGTCGGCGCGGGCTTCTCGCGCGACAGGCGCAGCCTGGCCAGCATCCCGAGCGCGAAACCCGCCAGGAGCGTGACCAGGAGCAGCACGGCGCGCGGCATCGCGACCGACCAGAACAAGAGCTTCGGGCGGACCGTCTCCGTGTTCTGCAGCACGACCACGATCACGAGCAGCGCGAGGATCGCCAGGGAGATCGTCTTCGCTCTCTTCATGGGGCGCATTCTCGGCCGTGGAGGCCGTCGAAACGACCCCGTCGCTTGAGACCCGCCGGCGCGGGCGTATCCTGGGCGCCATGGCCCGTCGCCGGCACGGCTTCGTCCTCGCCGCCCTGGCCCTTTCGGCCGGCCTCGGCGCGGGCGCCTGCCGGACGGTCGTCGTCAAGGACTTCGAACGACCGCTCCCGCCGGGCTCGCCGGCGCTGATCGAGGTCAGCGACCGCGAGGAGTGGCCCGACCTGTCGGTCGACTGGCACCGGCCGGACGAGGTGCTCGAGGCGCTCGACCGCTCGATAGCGTGGACCGCGAGCGCGCACGCGCGCGGCTTCTTCCCGATCGAGGGCATCACGCACGAGCGCGCGCTCGCGAGCCTGGTGCGCTTCCGCGAGATCCTGTCGAGCGCCGAGAGCCCGGAGGAGTTCGAACGCCGGTTGCGGCGCGAGTTCACGCTGTACAAGAGCGCGGGCTGGGACGGCCGCGGAGGCGGCGTGCTCTACACGGCCTACTGCACGCCGATCCTGGACGGGCGCCTCGAGCCCGACGCGCGCTTCCGCTTCCCGCTCTACGGCCTGCCCGACGACCTGGTCAAGGGCGAGCACGGAGTCATCCTGGGCCGGCGCACGCCGGACGGAGGACTGCGGCCGTACCCCGACCGGCGCACGCTCGAGGCCGGCGGCCTGCTGGCCGGCCGCGGCCTCGAGCTGGTCTGGTTGCAGAGCCCGCTCGACGCCTTCATCGCGCACGTCAACGGCTCGGCCTTCGTGCGGCTGGCGGACGGGTCGATCGCGCGCTTCGGCTACGCGGGCACGAACGGGCGCGAGTACACCTCGCTGTCGAAGCAGCTCGTGGCCGACGGCCAGCTCGAAGCCGGGCGCTCGAGCCTGGCCGCGATCCGCGCCTGGGCGCGCGAGCACCCCGGAGAGCTCGAGGGCTACACGAACCGCAACGAGCGCTACGTCTTCTTCACGCCCATCGACGGCAATCCGCGCGGCAGCCTGAACGTCGAGGTCAGCGCGGAGCGCACGTTGGCGACGGACAAGACGCTCTTCCCGCGCGGCGCCGTGGTGTTCGTGGAGACGCACATCCCCGGGGCGGGCTTCACCGAGGGCAAGGAGTTCCACCAGTTCATGCTCGACCAGGACACCGGCGGCGCCATCCGCACCGCCGGCCGGGCCGACATCTACCTCGGCGTCGGCGGCCGCGCCGAGGAGCTGGCCGGCGCGACCCGCGTCGAGGGACAGCTCTACTACCTGTTCCTGCGCGAGTAGGTGGCGATACGGTGTCTGACACCGTATCGCTAGGCGAGGCGGCTGCGGACGAGGGGCTCGAGGCCGCCGGCCAGGATCAGGTCCTGGGCGGCGGGGCCGAGCGGGCCGATGGGGTGCTCGCGGCCGGCGAGGGTCGCCACCGAGCGGGCGAAATCGAGCGCGACCTCCAGGCCCGTGCGCCGCGTGGGCGCGCCCGGGCCGAGGCGCGCGCGCAAGGCGTCCACCAGATCCGGGCTGTCGACGCACAGGAAGCCGTTGTTGAAGGCGTTGCGCTTGTAGGTCTCGCTGAAGGAGGCCGCCAGCACGAGCCTCAGGCCGAGATGCTTCAGGCACGTCGCCGCCTGCTCGCGCGACGAGCCGCTGCCGAAGTTGTAGCCGCCGACCAGCACGTCGCCGCTCTTCGCCTTCGACAGGAACTCGGGGTCGTAGTTCTCCATCGAGTGCGACGCCATCTCGGCGGGCGAAAGGCCGTCCTTGTACGTCCAGTCCTTGCCGTAGATCCCGTCCGTGTTCAGGTTGTCGGCGTCCACGAACAGCGCCTCGCCCTTCATCGCGGCGGGGAAGCCGGCGCGGATCGGGACCGCCGGCCGTGCGGCCGGCGGCGCGCTCGAGCGCTCGAGCGTCCCGGGCAGCTCGTCCGGCCACTCGCCCTCCGCCCCCGTGATGTAGCCGGCGATCGCGCTGGCCGCCACCACCGCCGGGCTGGCCAGGTAGCACTTCGCCGAGCGGTCGCCCATGCGCCCCTTGAAGTTGCGGTTCGTGGCGCTGATGCCGACCTCGCCCTCGCCCAGGAGCCCCACGCCCAGGCCGATGCACGGCCCGCAGCCCGCCGGCAGGAAGCGCGCGCCGGCGCGCGCGAGCTTCTCCCAGTCCCCGCGCCGCGTGACCTCCGCTTCGACCTCCGAGGAGGCGGCCGCGACGTAGAGCTCGACGCCGGCGGCCACGCGCCGGCCGGCGACCACCCGCGCCGCCGCGCTCAGGTCGTCGGCGCGCGCGTTCACGCAGGAGAGCAGGTAGGCCTTCTGCACCGGGATGCGCTCGCGCTGCATCTCGGCCAGGGTGCGCATGACCTTGACGTGGTCGGGGCCGGCCACCGAGGGCTGCACGCGCGCGAGATCGAGCCGGATCGCTTGGTGGTAGACGGCGTCCGCGTCGCCCGCCGGCGGCGCGGCGCGCAGCGCGTCCAGGCGCTCGCGCGACAGGTCGCCGCGGTTGCGCCCTGCGTGCTCGAGCAGCTCGAGCCTCCCCGCCAGCCAGTCGATGGTCGCCGCGTCGCACTCGAACACGCCCGCCAGCGCGCCCCACTCGGTCGTCATGTTGGCGATCGTCAAGCGCTCGTCGATCGACAGGGTCGCCACGCCCGGCCCCGTGAACTCGAGGCCGTGGTTCAGGACCTCGTCGCGGTTGAAGCGCCCGCACAGCGTGATGATCACGTCCTTGCCCGACACGCCGGGCGAGAGCCCGCCCTCCAGCACGACGCGCGTGACCTTGGGCACCTGGTACCAGGTCGTGCCCGTGGCCCAGATCGCGGCGGCATCCGTGCGCACGACCGGCGTCCCCAGCGCGCCGAGGCCGCCGTACATGTTCGAGTGGCTGTCGGAGGCGACCACCAGCGCCCCGGGCAGGACGAAGCCCTCCTCGCACATCACCTGGTGCCCGATCCCGCGCCCGGCGGGGTAGAAGGCGACGCCCTGCTCGGCCGCGAAGGCCTCGATCGCCGCGTACTTGGCGATGTTCTCGGCGGAACGGTTCTGGACGTCGTGGTCGAGCGCGAAGACCGGCTGGGCCGGGTTCCTGATTGCGCGGGCGCCGATCGCGCGGAACTTCGGGATCACCGCTCCGGTGTTGTCGTGCGTCATCACGTGCGCCGGCCGCACCTCCAGGATGTCGCCGGCGCGCACTTCCTGGCCCGGCGCCAGCTCGACGGCGTGCGCCTGGGCGATCTTCTCGATCAGGGTCTGGGGCATGGGATGTTCCCTGGGTGGCGAGCGCGCCAACGATACCAGCTCGGGCACGGCCGGACAGCCGCTATGATGTCGCGCGCGCGAGCCGTCGTCCCGAGTCCCCGCAGCCCCTCCCGAGAGCTTCCATGTCCGAGTACGAGGTCGAGAGCTACGAGGTCAAGCCGGTCGAGGGCGACGACCAGATCGAGGTCGTCATCCACGCCTCCGACGGCAACAAGTGGGAGTACGGCATCCCGTTCAGCCGCACGACCGGCCGCTACACCTTCGAGGAGATCGACGTGCTCGCCATGGACTTCGGCGACGAGTTCGCCGAGGAGCTGACGCGCAAGCTCGACGAGCTCGTGGCGTCCTTGACCGACTGACCCGCCCGCTCCGGCCGGGATCAGCCGCCGGAACCGTCCGACCCGGCCCCGAGCAGCTCGATCAGGGCCGAGCGCCTGACCGGATCGCTCTCGATCTCCAGCGCGCGCGTGACCATCTCGGCCGCTCCGGCCCGATCGCCCGTGCGCGCGTAGACCGCCGCCAGGTTGCGCAGCGCTCCGAGGTGGCCGGGATCCGTCTCGATCGCGCGCCGGTAGTGCAGGATCGCCTCTTCCACCCGCCCGGCCTTCTCGCACAGCACGCCGCCCAGGAAGTGGGCGCGCGTGTGCTGCGGCCGCTCCGCGACCACGCGCTCCAGCCAGCCCAGACCGAGCTCGAGCGCGTCGGGCGTGTTCGCGCGCACGGCATCGAGAACGCACAGCGCGGCGGCATCGACCAGGGTCTCGAGCCCGACGCCCCCCAGCTCGTCCGCTTGCCGGTAGCAGCGCAGGGCCTCCAGCGGTTGCCCGAGGCTGCGGAGCGCGTCGCCGAGCAGGGCGTGCACCTGCGCCTGGCCGCCCGAGAGCTCGAGCGCGCGCCGCAGCGGCCCGAGCGCGGCCTGCTCGTGCCCGAGGCGCAGGCGCAGCCGGCCGAGCGCGGTCAGGGCCGAGACGCGGTCGGGCTCGACCTCGATCAGGCGCGCGAAGCTGAGCTCGGCCGCGCGCCGAAAGCCGCAGGCCTCCAGGATCTGGCCGTGCAGCTCGAGCAGATCGGGGCGGTCGGGGAACACCCGCAGCCCCTGATCGAGCATGGCGCAGGCGCCGTCCGGATCGCCCGAGCGGAAGAGCGCGCGCGCCGTCTCGCGGTAGGCGCGCGGGTCCGTTCCACCCGACTCCAGGTGCACCCGATTCCAGAGGTCGGCCGCGCGCGGCCAGTCCTCGGCGCGCGTCGCGGCCTCGGCCACCGCCACGCGGTCCGCCGGGCGCGCTCGGCGCGCGGCGCAGCTCCCCATGCCCGCCAGCCCCGCCACCGCGATCGAGGCGGCCAGGAGCAGGAAAACCCCCGTGCCGGGAGACGGGTTGTGGGAGACTGCCATCGGGATCATTCTCGCCCGCGCCACATGGCCCTCAAGTCCGTTTTCCTCGACGTCGGCGACACGCTCATCTCGGAGCGCCAGGCGCGCGCGGAGATCTACGCGCGCGCCGCCCGGGATTTCGGCCTGCAGGTGGACGCCGCGCGCATGGCGGAGCTGATGCGCGACGCGCGCGCGGGCCTTCCGCGCGAGATCGACGGCACCTTCCGCTACAGCGACGCCTGGTTCGAGGCCTTCATCGAGCGCATCTTCGGCGCCGGGCTCGGCCTGGCGCGGGAACACCTGCCCGGGCTCACGCGCGGGCTCTTCGAGCGCTTCAGCGACCCGGCCACGTTCCACGTCTACCCGGGCGCGTTCGAGCTGCTCGAGCGCCTCCGGGAGCAGGGCCTGACGGTGGGCATCGTCTCGAACTGGAGCGCCCGGCTGACGATCCTCCTGGAACGGCTGGGCATCGCCGAGCAGGTCGATTTCGTACTCTCTTCGGCGGTCGTGGGCTGCGAGAAGCCCGAGCCCGGGATCTTCGAGCGCGCCCTGTCGCTCTGCTCCGCCGCCCCCGAGGAGGCCCTGCACGCCGGGGATCACCCCGAGCACGACGTGCTGGCCGCGCGGCGGGTCGGCATCGACGGTGTGCTCGTCGATCACGCGGGCCGCTTCGCGCGGCGGGACCTGCCGCGGGTGACGAGCCTGGGCGAGTTGCTGCGATGGATCGAGAGCTTGATGGCATGATGGCGAACGCAGATGTCGAGGCGCGCCTGGCGAGGCTGCGCGGGAGCTTCAACCAGCTCGCCTCCGCGCTGGAGGCGCACTTCCTCGGCCAACGCGAGGTGGTCGAGGAGCTGCTCTACACGGTGCTCGCCGGCGGCCACGCGCTGCTCGAGGGGGCGCCGGGACTGGGCAAGACGACGCTCGTGCGCACCCTCGCCACCACGCTCGGCATGGCCTACCGGCGCATCCAGTTCACGCCGGACCTGATGCCGCCCGACATCATCGGCACGCGCATCCTGGAGGAAGACGCGGCCGGCGGCCGCCACTTCAGCTTCGAGCGCGGCCCGATCTTCGCCAACGTCGTGCTGGCCGACGAGATCAACCGCGCCACGCCGCGCACCCAGTCGGCGCTGCTCGAGGCCATGCAGGAGCGGCAGGTGACGGTCTTCGGCGATACGCTCGCCCTGGAGCAGCCCTTCTTCGTGATCGCCACGCAGAACCCGATCGAGATGGAGGGGACCTACCCGCTGCCGGAGGCCCAGCTCGATCGCTTCCTGCTCAAGATCGAGATCGACTCGCCGTGCTTCGAGGACATGGTCGCGATCCTCGGCGCGACCACGGGCGAGCCACCACCCCCCCCCGCGGCAGTGGTCGGCGTGGAGGAGGTGCGCGAGATGCAGCGCCTCGTGCGCGAGGTGCCCGCCAGCTCCGACGCGCTCGCGCTGGCCGCGCGCACGGTGCTCGCCACGCACCCGGACGACGAGCGGGCGCCCGAATGCGTGCGGCGCTACGTGCGCTACGGCTCGAGCCCGCGCGGCGGCCAGGCGATGCTCGTCGCGGCCAAGTCGCGGGCCCTGATCGAGGGCCGCTTGCACGTCGCCGAGGCCGACCTGGAGGCCCTGACGGCGCCGGCCTTGCGGCACCGGCTGATCCTGAACTACGAGGGCGAGGCCTCCGGCGTCGACCTCGACCAGATCGTGGCCGAGGCCTTCGCGGCGGCGCGCCGCTGATCTACTACTGCGGAGTTTGCGCGCGTAGCGCGCAGATTCCGAAGTAGTAGATCCGGCGCCAATGGCGCCGCGCCGCCGGTCGGGCGGCGAGGAGGGGGAGGCCGCGCGTCGCGGCCGGTGCGGGGGAGGGTCTGCCTCCCCCGCCAACAGCGACTCAGCGCGGCGCAGCCTCCTCATTGGGTTGCGGGCGTCGGCCCGCGCTGAGAGACCGGCGCCCGGCGCGCCCGCCCCGCTCGGGGCGATCCGGCCGGGATGCCCGCTATCGGGCGCTGATCCTCAAGTGGGGCCGCGCGCGCGCCGATCAAGCGCTGGCACCCACCGCGCCGTTCCCCACGGCGCAGGCCCGCAGTGAATCCCCGACCGGGGCTGCGCAGCATGACCACCACCGACAGCCAGGAGCAGCTCGAGCTCGCGCTGGCGCTCTGCGCCGCGGGAATCTGGAGCGGCGAGGCGGGCGCGCTCGAGTGGGACGAGCCCGTGCGCGAGATGCTCGGCCTGGCGCCGGGACGCACGAGCGGGAGCCTGGACGAGCTGCTCGCGCACGTGCACCCCGACGACGTCGAGCGCGTGCGGACCACCCTCGGGCGCGCACCGTCGGACGGGTCGGACGCGATCGTCGCCTTCCGCGCGCTCGCGGCGGACGGGGGCGCGCGCTACCTGAGCGCGATCACCCGGGTCCGAGAACGCGACGCGGAACGGCCCGCGCGTCAGGTCGGGGTCCTTGTCGATCGGACGGCGGAACGCCGCGCGCGCGAGGACCACGACCTGGTCCTCGGCTCGATCTCCTCGATCCTGATCGAGATGGACGCCGAGCGCAGGGTCACGACCTTCAACGCCCACGCCGAGGCCGCCTTCGGCATCGCGGCGGCGGACCTGCTCGGCACGCGCTTGGAGGCGGGCAGCCTGCCGCTCGAGTGGGAACCGCTCGAGCGGGCGATCCGCACCTGTCTGGAGTCGTGCGAGAGCGTGCGCGTCGACGAGGTCGACTTCGCGCGCCCCGATGGGACCAAGGGCTTCATCGGCCTCAGCCTGAGCCCGCTCGCACCCGCCGGCGGGCCTTCGCGTGGCTGCCTGATCCTGGCGCGCGACATCACCCACTACAAGAGCATCGAGATCGAGCTCCAGCGCGCCAGGAAGCTCGAGTCCATCGGCCAGCTCGCGGCGGGGGTCGCGCACGAGATCAACACGCCGACGCAGTTCATCAGCGACAACACGCTCTTCCTGCGGGACTCCTTCGGCGACCTGGCGGACGTGTTCAGCACCTGCCTGGAGCTGGCGGCCGCGAAGCGCGGCGGCGAGACGTCGCCGGAGCGGCTCGACGAGCTGATCGCGAAGCTGCTGGCCGTGACCGAGGCGACCGACATCGCGTACCTGAGGGAGGAGATCCCGAACGCGATCCGGGAGTCGCTCGGCGGGCTGGAGCGGGTGACGCGGATCGTGCAGGCCATCAAGGAGTTCTCGCACCCCGGATCGAGCGAGAAGGAGCCGATCGATCTGAACCAAGCGCTGCGCAGCACGCTGACGGTCGCCGGCAACGAGTGGAAGTACGTGGCAGAGGTCGAGCTCGACCTCGATCCCGACCTCCCGCTCGTCTCCTGCCTGCCCGGCGAGATCAGCCAGGTGTTCCTGAACGTCGTCGTGAACGCCGCCCAGGCCATCCAGGAGGCGCGGCAGGCGAAAGGCAGCGCCGCGAAGGGCGCGATCCGGATCGCGACCCGGCGGGTCGGCGGATCGGTCGAGGTGCGCATCAGCGATACGGGGACCGGCATCCCGAAGAGCGTGCTCGGCCGGATCTTCGACCCGTTCTTCACGACCAAGGAGGTCGGGCGCGGCACCGGTCAGGGGCTGGCCATCTCGCACGCCGTGATCGTCGACAAGCACGGCGGCTCGATCTCGGCCGAGAACAACGTGGGCGCGGGCACGACTTTCGTGGTTACGCTGCCGATCGAGCCGGCCTGCTCCGCGACCCAGAAGCCCTTCGAGGAGATGATCCGATGAGGCGCGTGCTCTTCGTCGACGACGAGCCGAGCGTGCTGCACGGCCTGGCGCGCCTCCTGCGGCCGATGCGCGACTCCTGGAACATGACGTTCTCGGAGAGCGGCCGAGAAGCGTTGGAGCTCATGCAGGCGGAGTCCTTCGACGTCGTCGTCGCCGACGTGCTCATGCCCGAGATGAACGGGATCGAGCTCTTCGCGCAGGTCAGCGAGCTGTTCCCGGCGACGGTGCGGATCCTGCTCTCGGGCCGGTCCGATCGCGACGCTCTGCTCGAGTCGGTCGAGCACGCGCACCAGTCCCTCTCGAAGCCCTGCGATCCCCAGACGCTGAAGTCGACCGTCGACCGCGCCTGCTTCCTGCGCGGACTGCTCACGAGCGAGCGCCTGCTGCGGCTCGCCTCGCAGATCAGGTCGCTCCCGAGCCTGCCCGCGCTCTACGTCCAGATCCAGGAGGAGCTGGCGAAGCCCGAGAGCTCGATGGAGGCGGTCGGACGCATCATCGCGCGAGACGTCGCGATGAGCGCGAAGGTCCTGCAGCTCGTCAACTCGGCCTTCTTCGGGCTGCGCCGTTCGGTGTCCGATCCGGTCGAGGCCGCGGTGTTCCTCGGGCTCGACACGATCAAGGCCCTGGTCCTGTCGGCCCAGGTCTTCTCGCAGTTCGATCCGGACGCGGTGCCGGGCTTCTCGATCGACGAGCTGTGGGAGCACAGCCTGCGCACGGGGAACTGGGCGCGTGTGGTCGCGTTGGCCGAGGGCTGCGACAAGTCGACCGCGGAGCAGTGCTTCACGGCCGGGATGCTGCACGAGATAGGCCGGCTCGTGATCGCCACCAACCTGCCGGAGAAGTACCTGCGCGCACGCGCCCTGGCCCACAAGATCGAGCAGATGGCCGTGGCCGAGGCGGAACGACGCGTGCTGGGCGCCTCGCACGACGTCGTCGGCGGCTACCTGCTGGGGATCTGGGGCCTGCCGCACCCGATCGTCGAGGCGATCGCGTGCCTGCACCGCCCCGACTCCTGCCCGCACGAGGGCTTCTCGGTGCTGACCGCCCTGCACGCCGCGAACGCGATCGACGTCGAGATGTACGGCGAGGTCGGACAGGAGGGCGAGACCCGGCTCTGCACCGCCTACCTCGAGCGCCTGGACCTCCTGGGGCGCCTGGAGGTCTGGCGCGAGGCCTGCCGAGCCGCGGCCGATCGCGGCCAGGAGGACGTTGCCGCATGAGCGAGAAGATCCTCTGCGTCGACGACGACCCGAACGTGCTGTCGGCGATCCAGCGCCAGCTCCGCAAGGAGTTCGAGATCGAGACGGCCGAGGGGCCCCTGCTCGGGCTCGAGTCGATCGAGAAGCGCGGCCCCTACAGCGTGGTCGTCGCCGACATGCGCATGCCGCTGATGGACGGCGCCCGCTTCCTGGCCGAGGTGCGCCGCATCTCCCCGGACACGGTCCGCATCGTGCTCACCGGCAACGCCGAACAGCAGACGGCCGTGCAGGCCGTCAACGAGGGCCACATCTTCCGCTTCCTCTCGAAGCCCTGTCCGCCGGGGGTACTGGTGAACGCGCTGCGCGAGGGTCTGGAGCACCACCGCGCCCTGCGCGCCCAGCGCGAACTGCAGGAGGAGACGCTCAGGGGCTGCATCAAGATCCTGACCGAGATCCTCTCGTCGGTCGACCAGGACGCCTTCGGGCGCGGACAGGCCCTGCGCGAGGGCGTCGGCCTGCTGGCCGGCCCCATCGAGCTCGAGAATGCCTGGGAGGTCGAGATCGCGGCGATGCTGCTCCAGATCGGCCACACGTTGATACCGACCGAGCTGACCGAGAAGGCGCTGGCCGGCCGCAGCCTGAGCGAGGAGGAGAAGCGCATGCTGGCGCGCATCCCCGAGATGGGCGCGCGCCTGCTCGTCAACATCCCGCGCCTCGAGAACGTGGCTCGCATGGTCGAGCTGCAGGGCGCGCGTTTCGACGGCTCGAACCTGCCGCCCGGGCTCGAGCGTGACGTCCCGCGCGGAGCGCACGTCCTCAGGGCGCTTTCGGACCTGCACGACCTGGCCGAGACGCGCGGCTCGAAGAGCGCGGCCTTGGTGGAGATGAAGGCGCGCAAGGGCTGGTACGAGCCCGGAATCCTGGCCTCGATCGAGCGCATGATCGAGCTCGATGACGAGGCGGACGAGAACGAGTTCCCTCCGGTCGAGACGACCGTCAAGCAGTTGCGCACGGGTCTGGTGCTCGCCGGACCGATCATGACGCGCGACGGACGGCGCCTGATCAGCAGTGGACACAGGATCAGCGAGGTGCTGCTCGAGCGCATCCGCAACTACGCCAGTCTGTCGGGCATCCGCGAGCCGATCCTGGTCGACGACTGGCGCAAGCACGCCGCCCGCAAGCGGCGGCAGATCGAGCGCGCCCGGCGGCAGACGGGCTCGTAGCGGCTGAACGGCCCGCGGCCGCCAGGTAGCATGGCGGCCCATGTCGCGTCCTGAAAGCTGTGCAGGACCAGCGGGGGTCAGTCCCGCCGCGGTAATCGCCGGAGAGCCGCGTAGCAGGCTCCAGTCACGGGGAGAGATCCCCGTGGCCGAGCGGAGCGTCAAG
>Ga0326597_10000529_pt1 | contig 67819 bp, 92 predicted proteins | sample RVTome_12_FD_203789 | JGI IMG/M metagenome (GOLD analysis project Ga0326597, IMG submission 203789) | Soil microbial communities from uranium-contaminated site in the Upper Colorado River Basin, Wyoming, United States - RVT100D185 | ecosystem: Environmental > Terrestrial > Soil > Contaminated >...
TGAGCCGGATATCCTCCACAGCCACTGAATCTTGCCTCCGCATAATGCACATAGTGTGTCGACATCGAGCACCTTTGTTGAGCTGCTAGCGCAGGTAAGAGCACCAGAGCCGCAGTCCCATCCGCCCCAGCCCCAACCCTGGTCGGGAATCACCACTGTCAAAGTTCGACCGGCCAGTGAAACGCAGTCACAGCCATCAAGTGGCTCACCACCGCAGCAGCACGACGCACTACCGCCGACGGTCATGTACTGGCCAGTCTCGTCGACCAGATAGGCGTTCGTCTCCGGATTCACGTAGTAGTCGGTCGCGGCCACTCAGCCCCTCCCGCACAGCACGGCGCGCAGCTTGGCTTGCACTTCGATCTCGATGGCGAGCCGTTTGCACATCGCGCTGACCCACCACGCTTTCTTGTCATTGCAGCCCTGTGGCATCCCGATTTCCGCGATTGCCGCTTCCACGGCCGCCTCGTCGAAACCGGCCAAGACAAACACGTCGACGGTCCAATTGCGCTGCTGCAACTCACGCCGTGCCTTGGCCTCAGTAAGTTTCTGCTCCCGCTCGGCCTGCTGCTCGGGAGTGAACGTCACAAGTGGCGACTGTAGTTGCCTCACCGGCTTGGGCTCCTGCGCCTTGGCCGCCATGTCGGCTTCCGCTTGCTCGGCAGTGAGCGTTCCGTCCAAGAAAAACCTGTCGGGCTTTTCCGACCAGTCCCACACTACGACTTCGCCGGTGTCTTTGCGCACGTAGTAGCCGCGTTTCGGGATCGTCGCGGGCCTGAACAGCCGCTTGTCGAGATAGAATTTTCGCCCCTTGCCGCCGTTCGCAGCGCGCTGCGCAGGTCGGTAGTCGCGGACTTCCAAGAGGGGCTTGCCCGTCTCCGGCTGGTGGTCGCGGAAAGTGATCGACTCGTCTTTCATGTGGCGAAGTTTCACGTTGTTACCACCTTTTGCTTGTGGTATAATCGTTGCGCCGCGTACAGCGCGGTAAAAACTTCCGCGACAGTGTCATCGCCCTCAACGGCGTTTCGATCTCGGAGCAGTACAACCAACTGGACACTTACGCCAGCAGGGTGAGGTAATTCTTAATGGAAAAATCGAGTACGTTTGCGGCGGTAGCGCCGGCGAGGTAGCTCACGCGGTCCCCTGCCTGCAAGTCAGCCTGCGGCATGATCTTCCCGAGGGTCCGTGAGAGATAATAGGCATCGCCAATGTCCGCCGTGATCCCTCCCAGGATCACCGGACCGAGAAAGACCAGCGGAAAGAAGCCATCGAGCGCAGCGCCCAACAGGGCGATGCCTGCTGACTTCGCGTTCTCCACGCCGGCATCAGCGCCAGCGATGAAGTATTTCAGGCTGGTCGTCGAAAGGAAAACAATATCCATCTCGGCGATGGCTTCGCCCGCCTGACCCAGTTTCCAACGAGTCTGTTGTGAGCCCAGTGCAATTGAAGTGGGGGCAAGATCGGCCATTTGGTTTCTCCTTTTCTATTCGCAGGGTTCGGTTGCAATGGATTCGACATCGTCGTCGTCGAGGTCTAAGTAGGCGACGAAGTGTCGCAGGAATTGTTGGTTTGGTTGGTCGTGTTCGTAGTGGAAGTGATCTTGAGCTAGGTCTTTTAACTTGAAGTCCAATGCAAATTGTTCGTGAATCGCGATCTGGATTTCCGCAGCACTGTATTCCGGCAACGCCAGCATGTCCCAATTGTCGAGCACGTAAGCGCCATCGATCAAATGCGCGCGAAGAATCACCGGACTAGATAGAGACCCACCGACTCCGGTTCGCGACATATTGTGGACTTCGATTTCCCCGATCTCAATGTCGTTTATCCAATTGTTGTCATCGATTCGCTTGAGAACCTGGCCCATGCCAACTCCCGCCTGATAGTTTCCGCCATCTCCCGTGAGCGCAGGCACGTCGTGCGACAGGCTCACTACGCGAGTCAATGCAGCAGGGGCATCAATCGGACAGATCAAAACGTAGTGTATGACATCCAGGGCTTGCACCAGCCCGACAAGCCATTTTGATCCCTCTTTCGCATTGTCGGCGAGTCGGGCATCGTTATAAACGATTAGATTACCAGAGCCGCTCAGTTCAGGGCCCTCGTCGCAAAAATTGCTTCCTATCCATGTGCGGCCCAAGGCTACAAGTAGAGGCTCTAAGGTCAACGCACCATAAGCGCCCGGCCCCGACACATCTTCTCTCAACTTGATCGGTAATAATGGGGCAAAACCATCCATCGATACGATGTTGCAACCAGGCAGGCCGGTTTCGTTGTAATTGCTGACAGTCTCGACGGCGAATCCGCGAAAGGCCGCCCCGTTGCCATCGATATCTGTGTAGGTATCCAATCCTGCAAAGCGAGCCTCAAAGTCCACCAAATAAATCTGCTCGGGATCTTCCTCCCCTGCGGGAAATACAGTAAGGACAGTGGCCAATGCGTCAGTGTCTGCGCGCATTTTGTTTTGGAACAACCTGAAGTAGAAAAATCGCAATTGCCTCTTCGTGGAGTCGTTGTCCTCAACAACCTCCCAGATCGGGTTATTTGGCTCTCCGTCCGCGCCGAACTCGTCAATATCCGTGCGGCGCATGACCATGATCTCTTCAGAAGTGCCATACGACCTGCGCCAGCGATTCTTCACGGTCAAATTAGTCTCGAACGGAAATCTTCCACGAACCATTTCGATGACACTGGCTTTAAATAGGGCCATGGCAGGGACTACTGCGTCAGTAACCGCTGCGATCGCAACGTCGGTGTCCTGAAGAACAGGCACAAGGAATTGGTACCGAGCTTCGTCCTGCGACCAGACGGCAACCCAGACTTCGCCCTGCTTGGCATTGCGGGCTTGGTTGCGGCTGTTATGCACAAGTACTCCGGAGCCGGAAAATCCTGTTTCCGGCATTCGTCCAGAAAAATTTGTGCCAAAGCCTAGATTTCCCGCGTCTACTGTCACCCCAGAGGCATCGGAGTAGCTGAGTAAACCGCAGGGTGTTGCCGTATTTCCCTCATAGTCGACCACATCATTTAACAGCCCCACCAACAGCGTCGCCGAATGGCTCTCGATCGAAATAATGTGCGCGGCTGGAAGTCCTCCAATCACGCCAAAGGCGAGCGCGTAACCGTGAAAACCAGGCTGACTACTGCCGTCGGCGCCAGTGTAGGGTCCAGGGCCGGAAAACTTCATCAATAAGTCGACGACTATGATATTTTGTTCCGGAGAGAGTGGAACTCCACTGTCGTCGACCAAGCGGGCCGACGCTTGCGTGAGACCGGCAGGCGAACTGAGTGTACTTAACAACTCGAAACGATACACGACAGTTGGCGTGAATTCAGAAAATCTCTCCGTTTCGTAGTTCCCACTAGTGTCATTAAAACCGATGATCGTATCGTTATCTTCATAGGCCAGGCCAAAAGTATTGTTGAACGTCACGCTTGCGCCGGGATTCGGTCCAAAGATCGGCGAGACGCCATCGACGGTAAAAGTCGCCGTCGATGGAAAGACCTGCCCCACTACTTGCCCCAGAATCACCGAGGCGGGGTAATTGTCGACGTGCTCCGTGAGTTCGTAGAGTTCGTTGTCTGGGTTGTAGGCAGCGAGCCACTTTTCGCCCGACTTGGCCTTGTCGGCGAGACTGCTTGATCCGGCATTGGAGACACGCACCAATCCTGGATCAGACTCCGGCGGCATCCGCGTGGCGAAAGGAGTGCCGATGCCGCGCAAATAAATGGCGTTGATATCGTCCATTGCCGGTTCAGAAGCCACGTTGCCAATCAATTCGACGATGATCGCCGGCATGAAGGCGTCGACAGAAATGACGTGCGCTCCGGGCTTGCCGGTCTCGTTGTAATCATCCGTGAACTTGATGGCCGTGCCGGCGAAACCAAATTGTGTCGTTCCATCAGCGCCGGTGTAAGTCGCCTTGCCGTTGAACTGGATGGTGTTGGAGACGACGTTGATCGTTTCCGTCGGCGAGACGGGAAGGCCGTCGTCTCCCAGCACTATGGCCGTCGTGGAAACGTCGGCTAGAAGTTTGTCTTCTGCCAGACTAAAGCGATAAATTTTGATGCCACTGCCAGAGAACTTATCCGTCTCAAAGTTTCCGGTATCCGCGCGCCGCCAGCCCATGATCTTGTCGTTATCTTCATAGACTTGGCTGAACGTGTTATTGAATGTCACGGTTTCCGTGGCACTGCCCGTGTCGAACCGCGGATCAACGCCGGAGATCAACGAAATGTTGTCCACGTCGAATGTCGCCGTGCCGGACGATACGCTGCCAACTACCTGGCCGAGGATGATCGTGGTGTGACTGGCCACGGGGACGAAAAACTGATACTGACCGTCTAGTCCGAATTGATCCACTCGATAGAGCACGATCCAGCGGTCGCCAGTCTTGGCGTTCGCCGCCACGCCGTATTGGTCGCCCACTGGAAATTCCGTGGGAGCCTGAGTGATCTTCGGGCTGCGTCCGTTGAAGGGGTGTCCCAGCGGGTAGGAATCGTCCGTCAACTGAGTGCAAAGCGTCGTTCCCGGCTGGAGGCTTTCATAGAGTTCGACGAATAGGAACTGAGCCGGTCCTTCCATCGACAGGATTTCGTACCCGGCTTTGCCGGTCGGTCCGGCACCCGCGTCGTAGTCGTCGATGATCTTACGGGCATGACCGCGATAGCCGCGCTCGTTGGGCGGGACGGACGGCTCGGGGGTGTCTGGATTGTCCCACGCGACAAATCCTTCGTATTTGAGATGCTGGTCGATGACATAGAAATCATCCGCCGTGGTGACGAGATTGCCGTCGTTATCGACCGGCTTGGCGAGACTGTGTGGGTCGACCAAGTGCATGTCCTCGATCAACTCGAAATGAATAATCTCTCCGCCGGCCTCGGGCCGATCTCCAATCTGCTGCAGTTGACTGGTGACTCCGAAATTCGCCGGCTGGGATCTCACTCGCGTAAACGTCGAGTAGTCCTGGTCGCGAATGGCGATCGGCAGGTCGCACAGTTGGTCCGGATCGCGACGCTGCAAGAGCGCGTGCTCGACCCTGTTTTGATAGGCGACGTGCCACCAGACCCAATCGTCGTATCCGTTGACCACCAAGTCCTTGACGCCCGACCAACTGGTGTCGTACTGTCCGGCGAGCCACGCATAGAAAGCTGTGGCGATGGCCTCTGCCAGCGCTGTCACTTCGGTCGCATTTGTGGCCAGCGACGGCGTGTCGGCGTCGACATTGGCAAAAGCCGAGGTGTGAAAGAGCTTCGATTCGCCGGCGCTGGTCGCCAGCCCTTCAGATACCGCCGAGGCGGCGACGGTTTCCTCCCACAGCCCGTCCGTGAGGCTGGGGACCATGCCGCCGATCGTTTTTCGGAAAATGACGCGGACATCCTCGGGGTGAAGCGTTCGCCGAGGCTCGCTGGCCGCATTGCCGCCGCCCAAGAGAAAGTCAGAAATCGCTAGCCGCGAAGCCAGACTGCTAGCGGCAGTGTCGTGGAACTGGGCATCGACCGCCCCGTTTGTCCGCCGGATCACCCGTAGCCCGACAGAGGCCGCTACGGCGTCCAGCAAGAGCCCTGCGTTGTCGAATTTCCGCAGTAGTTCCACTTCATCCGGCCGCCCAAACCCCGCGTCTAGCGTGTTGTGGTTGATCGTGACCCCAAGTGCGGTCCCGAGCAGCGTAAAGAGCTGGGCCCAAGTGGTCTCGGTGTCGATCGTGAGGTCGCCCGTGCTCTTGAACTGCCAGAAATACCGCTCGTCCACCAGGCACAAGAGCCAGCAGTCCGCTGCGCTGGTGACATTCGTGACGCGAACCGGCGGCAACAGATACATCGTGGTCGAAACGCTGCCGGCATTGGTTCTGGTAGTCGTGCCGTCGTCGATGATAAGTGTCTTGGCAGCGGTGGACTGCGTGGCTGCCACGATCTGGTCGAGTTGCGATTGGCTGGCGAGAAAGAGCCCAATCGCATGGCGCCCGGCCCCAGTAGGCCACCAGAGCGTATTGATCCGCCACTCGGGCGGCTGATAGGTCGAATAGTTGGGGACCGGCAGGCCGACGTCGCCGTCCCGCGGCCGCTGCCGACCCTCTACCAAGTCGCTCGATCCGCCGCCGCCGAACAGAGTGAGACCGTGCAGCGACAGCGTCCGCTCGAGCCAGACCTGAAACTCGAAGCCGGGATCCTCCAGCAAGAGCGGTACGCCGGCAAAGGTGATTTTCGCCATGAAGCCACCCGAGCGGTCCCCTAAGATAGATCCCAATCGAACATAAGGCTGAAGACGACGCCCACCAGTGCGATCCGCAGGTTTTCGTCTCCGGCATCATCGCCCACGACTTCCATGATTCGCGGTGCGACGCTGGAGCGCGGCGTGATTAGTTCACGCAGGCACTCGTTTCCTCCCACTTGCAGGTCGACGCCGGCCATCGACTTCAAGATTTTTCGCTTGATCTCCATGAGGCCCCTTGCCTCGCGAATGAGCGTCTGCTCGTCGGAGTCGGTTGGGTCGAGATGGCAGCGCAGGTATCCGGTCACCTGAAACGAGCCGTCCTCGGTGCATTGCTCGACGACGCCGCCGGTCAGCAAGTCCTGCGGGAAAGTCCCTTCTCCCGCAGAGACCGCTAACCACCAATCGCCACCCTTGGGGATCCGCACGGACAGCGGGTCGGACGTGAGAATCACCCGTGTTGCGTGGAGGTTGATGGTCGCGGCATCGTTTCTGTAATGCGCGACAATCGCCTCCAACAAATCGAGTTGATTGACGTCGACCCGTGCCATGCGTGATCCGTTTCAATGCACCAACTGAAAACACCATCTGAAAAACCAGACGACTATGCCAATGCCAGACGCGAGTCCTGGTGGCAGAACCAATAGTCCAGCGTGAGAACTTGCGACGTCGTAGTACGCGCCGTGCCCACCGCGACCGGCGACAGGGCCGTGGCCGGATTTACCGCATCCGCGAGCGTCGCCTTGAGCACTTCGTTGATCCACGTCTTGGCCACGCCGAGCGTGCTAACGGTCATCAGCATGTCGAGGTAGGTAGCCGCGACCGGGACCACGGCCGAATCGACGTGAGTGGCGTCGACGTCGTCGGCCACTCCCACGGCCCGCAACGTGTCGGTCGTGGCGGCCGTGTCGTAAAGCAGACCAGCGGCGTCGGTGGCGTTCGACGTGAAAGTCGACGTCGCCAGAGTGAACGGCATTTCCAGAGTCGTCTCTGGCAGCACGTCCGTGAGGCCGAGATAAGCGGCGACTGCCGTCACGGCCGCGAGCTTGAATCGAGCGCCAAAGACGATCATTCGATCCTCAGGCGTCCAGACGAGCCCCTTGGCGAGCGAACTGCCGTCATTGGCCACTGTGTCGCCGACGTCTCCGGTCACCAGAGCGACCTCGCCGCGCAGCCCACCAGCGACGATGGCAGCTATGGCTGCCGGAGAATCAATGCCGGCCGCCTTGTTGTAGCCGGCGTCAAGAGCAGAACCGGCGAAATGGTCCACCAAATACTTTTCCGCGGCGTCGTAAAACGTCCGCCCATCCTCGGGAAACCAAGTCTGGCGCCGACTGTCGAACACCAAGCTGCGCTGGTGATCGTCGGCAAAGTAGCGACTCCCGTGATTCGGAGTCCGTGGGCGCTGAGAAAACAGACCGCACGTATCGGAACCGTTGATGACTGTCGTGTTGCGTGTGAAAAAGGCAACCATGTAAATCTCCTTGAAGGGGGTGAGTTGGTGGTCTATGAGGGAAGTCGAATTACGCAATATCGGTTTAGCCAATGAGGCTGTCGGGGATGTTGGTCGTGCCTGCGGTCCGTAACAAGAGGCCGTTTTCTGCCATTGGGAACACTTGATTGAAACGCTCTTGAAACTCGCCGCCGTAGTCGTTCGCGGCTGTCACGGTCCACTTGTCGGCCAGCGCCGGCGGAGTTTTGCCCGGAAACATCGCCACGAAGGGACCGCCTGGATAGAGTTGCGTGGCGGGCGCGAGTATCACGTTGTCAATGACACCCGTATTCGTCGGCTCACCCACCGATATGGCGATTTCTAGATAGAGGTTGTCCGTCGGCGCGGCTGGCGACACTCTAAAGAAACCTTTCACCGTGGTGCGACTCGCAGTGGATATCGAACCGACAATCGTTTGGTTGTTACCAGCGTCATCGGTCACGAGACTGCCGCCGATGCCATTTCTCAAAGAGATAGTTACTGAGACTCCGTCAGAATTGCTCTGGTGAAACCAGAGGCAGACTGCATAAACCACGCGCGGCTCCAGCGATACTCTTTGATGCAGTGTCACCGTCGTCCCGAGAGATGTCAGGAATAGACCGTAGCCCTGGATTCCTTGAGCATCGCCATTGGTCACTGTGGCGTGTGCGATCGATCCCGGGGAACTGTTGTCTACCGATGTCAATTGCGCCAAGTTTCCTGCAAGGCCAACAAACGTCACGGTATGCTCGAAATTAGGGGAGCTACCGGTGGAGGTGACCGTCACGGCCGACAGACCGGGAAGTGTACGCAGCGCGGATTGCACTTGAGCGGCTGTTGCGTTGAATGGCAGGGGATCGGTCGCGTGAACAAGACTTGTGGCAGGATCAGTGTATCGCAGGTGATAGGTGCCTGCGGTGGGTGTGCCTGAAATCGTGACCGTCTGCACTTCTACATTAGTCCGTCGAAAGTCAGTCGTGGGAGATCCCACCGACGGGATCCAATTGTCTGGCAAGTTGGTATTGGTCCATGCCTCAAAATCGCCGTTCGTTAAGAGGCTGTCATCGATCGAAAGCGGCGAGAGATTCGAGTTCACTCCCGAGCCTGCGGGCCAGTTTTCCACTAGCTTGGAAGTCGCCGCCCGCTCGCCGAGGAAATCCAGCACGGCCGATTCCCCACCCGTGGTGCATTCCACCCGAATCACTTCCGCAAAAATATGGTCGAGCTGCGTCCCCATCTTGCCCACGTCGGTGGCGATGAGCACCAGATCGGTGGCACTGCCGCCGGCCACGACAGCGACCGCGACAGAAGCCGCAGAGGGATCGACGTAGCGATCGTCCGTCAGCATTGCGGCCAGCAAATACTGAAGACTTTCCACCAGACCGAGGCGGTTATTGAGCGAGTCCGCGCGGACAGACTGCCTGAGAAAACCTTGGCAGTCAGAGGCGAGGGCCGAGACCAGCGAGGAGCCCGCTGATCGCCACGACTGCTCGGCCTGCGGCACACGATTGACTGCCAAGTCGAACGCCAGGTCCGCGTCCGTTTTCGCCTTATAGGCGTCGATGGCGTCTTGGACCTCGTCGTACACGGTCACGCGACGCGCCGTGTTGAGCGTGTTCATGGCGTGGAAATACTTTCCCAGCACGGTGAAGATGCCGCCGGTTCCAGTGTAGGTGAGTGCCATGACGTGCTTTCCAGTGGTTGGTCCGATTAACTATTGGTGAATGATCCGCCACTTGCGCTGATGCCCATGCTGCCGGTGAGGTCGAGTTGCGACGTGCCGTCGTAACCGGGGAATTTGGTGACTGGGTTGATGCCCACGGGTAGCGGCGCATTTTCATTGAACGACCGATCCAGCAAGTACAGATAACGCGCCTTCGTTCGTTCAATGCGCTGCTGACCGTTCGGGGACCGGATCGGTGCCAATTTTTCCACGCCGAAGTATTGCAGGTACGCCTTCACTCCCCGATACATATACGTGTTCAGCGCCTTGGGAATCGCCGGCTCGGCATCGGCCCGCTCCAATTCGACTTCAATCTTGCGGTAGCACTGCGGTCTCGCCAGCGTCAGGATTTCGCTCGATTGACCGTTTGCCGCCGTGTTGGCAATTGGCATTTGGACTCGCATGTGATTCGCACAGTGCGTGCTCGATACGTAGGCAAACGTGTAGATGCTCTGTGCCGTTTCTTGAGAGTACGTGCTACCGCTATCCCGGGTCGGCGTGTAGCCCGATTCCGTAACTTTAGTTCCTTCGTAGCGACGGCGATCTTCGGTTGGGATGGTGGTGCCCTGCGACGCCAGGCCGAAGCCGTGAAAATCCACACACGGCGATTGCAAATAACAATGGAGTAGTAATGTTGGCAGCGGGTTACGCGCCCAATCGAGGGCGTCTGAGTCGGCGCGATATCCGTAGATTGCCGGAATGCGACTACGGAGTGGGTCGTACTCTGTGCCCCCAACGCCGCCACCCTCTCCTCTACCAGTCGCTAAGCTCGGCAACTCCAGTGGTGCCCCCATCTTTTCCACAACTGCACTCTGGAAAGTATTCAGCGGGTTGTCCGATGCTCTCTTAACGCTGGCCGCCGCCGTCACCGACGCCACTTCACCGATGCTCTCGGAGATAATAAAACTTTCAAGAAGCACGCCATTCTCCAGAGACATAAGTTCAAGGCGGGCGTTGAGAATTTGGATGGCGCGTTCCACGAGCAATCGCTTGTCGCACGCTTGGTCTCCCTCCAGCCTGACCTCCATGTGACTCGTGAAAAATGTCGAGTATTGCACAGACTCGCTGTATTGCGCGTGCATCTTCGTCGCTGGCCACGGTGCAGCGTCGTGAACTTGAATGTCGACAACGGTGTAATTGGCCGTCAAACCGTCTGCGGCAACACTAAAGTCGATCGAATCCCTACGGAATGATGCCTCCAGTGGTGGCACGACGATGTTTTTGAAGGCGTGGCCGGCTGTCTCCACGCCTATACCAGGATCGAAGGTGCGAGAGAGACGCATTGTTCCGGTGATCGTTCGCGTGATGTAGCAATTCGCGTCCATGCGCTCGGCGATTGACCAGCGGTTATTGAGCACTAGCTGCTTGGTATCTCGCGGCTTGTCGCACGTCCCTACCATGACCTCTATTTCAAATGCCACGCGAAATACGTTACCGCCGATCGGAGTCACGTGAACATGCGTTGGTTTGGGTCCGTTGTTGATGTCCGACGTCTCCGCTTGCACACCGCTCCGTGCCGGCGTAACGGTTAAGACGTTGACATTGTCCATCCAGACTTCAAACTGTAGGCGGGGCTCTTCGAGCGCTTTCCGCACCTCAGTTAGCCTGTCAAACACATTACTCAGCGATCCCGATGACTTCGCAATGTATGTGGCGCTATCCTGAATCGGCACTCGCTGCGAGTGCAGTACTCCACGAAAGCGAAAAGTGGTTTTGTGTCCAATAAGGTCCGTCCGACTCGCGTCGTAGACAGTCTCTTGGTCCCACATATCCGTGAGGACGTTGTAGAGTTCAACGTCGCCGTAGATGACTCGCGTATTCATCAGAATCGCCCCCCAGGGGGTTCCACTGGCCGGCGATGATGTCCTTGACTATTGGTGGCGTTGGTGTTGCTTTCCAGCTTGCGCAGCACATTGATTAAGTTTTGCTGGTCGTTTTGAAGTTTTCCGTTTCCCATCAAGTCGTTGAAATACTCGACAGTTTTTTTGAATCCCCAATCCTCCATCATCCCGAGGATGGCAGCGCCAATATCTACCGGGATCGATTTCGCGAAATTCCAGAGATTCTCCGTGAGCGATTTATACGGTAATGCCTCCTTGCGGAAGTCCATGATGTGTTTTGCCAATCGCTCAGTACTTTCGCCCACTAGGTTAGCGCGCGCAACGGACTGGCGAATCTCAAACAATTCCTGTCGACTTGCCAAGGCGGCCAGCCGTGGGCTATATCGCCGAAGTTCCTGAATTGCCGCATCGTTCGACGACTTGGCGAGTCTGATGAGAGCGCCAGTGGCAAACGCGGCTGCGGTTGCCATGCCCCCTGCTCGCAATGTGAACGACCTCACTTCCAGCGTGGCGTCCCTAAACTTCGGACCAAGCTCGGCGGCGTGCCTGTCCTCGCGCTCCCGCTGCTTGCTCCTCCGCAGCGTGTCGACTTGCTGGGCCAGTTGTGCCCGCAGCATCATCCGCTGCTGAGAACTCATCGGCCCCGCCGAGGCCAGCCGCTCCCGCATGTGAGATATGGCAGCCAGGTTCGGCCGGGGCAGTGTCGGCCTCGGGTCGTGAGTTCGCTGAAAGAAACCGCGAATGCCACCGCCGACCGTAGGGCCAGCCGCCTCAGCAGCAGCCTTGCCGGCGGCCTGTTTGGCTCCCTCGCGAGCGCCGAGCCCGCCCAGCATCCGAGTCATGCCCGGGCCCATCGACTGCGCAGCAGCCCCCATGCGACCCATGGCGCCACCGGCGAGCCTCAGTAACATTCCTGCCAGTGGGAGCGGCATAGTCTGCTATTCTCCGTAATTTCCCTGGGCCGCGGCTCGCTCGTCGTCACACTTCGCCATCGCCTCTTGACGCTCTTTCGCGAATTTGGCTTCCAGCGGGTCTAGCACCAAGGCGGAGAGCATTTCCAGGCTGTTGACCTTGGAAAATGCTTCCCCGATTCCCCTCGCGATGCGCGACGCCTGACGCAATTCCGAGCGGTAGAGATTGAGGTAAAGGCCGAAAATCAACTCATGGTCGCAGACGATTCCTCCGGCACGGGTGTCGAGGATTCCTGCGCCGTAGGTTGCCGCCAGGTCGGACCAGGGTCGATGTTTTTTTTTACCTCGTCGCAGTATTCCATGAAGTCGGCCAGGATATCGAGGCACTCGGCGCCGGTGAGACCGAACCACGTATCCGGCGTGTAGAGCGTCACGTCGAAGATGTCGCAGATCGCCTCAAGGTAGACTTTGGTTTTGTCGGCGTGACCAGCGCGGACCATTTCAAAATCTTCCCAACTGAACGTGGGGTGCAACTCCAGCGCAATGTGCACTTGCAGCGGATCGAGTCTCCGCAATCGTCGGCCGTCGAAGTAGGCGAAGAGTTCACGGCGCCGTCGGGCAATGCGGCGATGAATCAGATTGGCTATCCATCGAATGAGAATCATGGTCGCTGTCCTGGCGGGCTATGTCGTGACGGCGTTGTATAGCACGCCGCTGCCATCCTTGTGGCACTCGAATTCGCAAATGTAAGTCGAGAACTTGGTCCCGCGGCCGATCTCCTGCGCGTTGCGAGGAATCACGCGAGGGAAGTTTCTGGGGTCAGAGGCGGCGTTCAGTAAAAGTCGCATCGTGCGGACGCCACTGAACATAAGCGTACCTGCCGTGAACGGCTGACCAGCGGTGGCGCCACTAACACGACTGCGGACCACGTTGCAAACGGTCAAGTCGTACTTGGTGAGTTCCAAGCGGACGATAGCGATTTCGCCGAGGTAGATGACTTCAATGGGAGGACCATCGTCGCCGCCGTTTTGATCCCCGGGCACATCCAGGAAAAACGCCTCTTTGCGAGTCTCGGCAAAGTTGCGGGTAAACCCAAGAGTTTGGAGAGCGCCAGCGGCGACGTCGGGGGCCGCGATCCGCACCTGACAGGCACCGGCGACGTTGACTGTTTCAGCCATGATTCGTTAGCCTCGCGCTATCTGCCCAACGGCAGACGTTCCTGCCGGCTCGGATAAAAATGCCGCGTCCGATCGGGAATGAAGCGGATGTTGTTTTGGTACTGTTGAAACGACGGGCCGTCGATGTCCGGCAGGCCCGCGGCCAGGTTCGCCTCGATGTCGAGCACCCTGACGCCCTTGCGGATCTGCTCAAGCACTTCTTCCACGCCGTCGCGGACCTCTTTCGACGCCTTGCCATACTTTTCTGGACGTCGCCGCAATAGGTACGACAGAGCGATTTCGCAGCAGAGCCGTTTCAGAAATGCCTGCGATTCTCCAGTAAGATTCGTGAGATCGTCGGGATCATATTGCCGGCCCACAAACAGCGCCGCCTTGATCGTGCCCGTGGCATCGTCAAGCGCGGAGGTCATTTTGGTATCGGTCGACAAGCTCGTCACCGGAGTATCGTCGTCGCTCACCAATTCCTTGAGCGTCCGCTCGTCGAAGCGATTGACCATGTCGGCGGAAGTGGCGTAGGCGGCCATATCGGTGCACGTGATCGCTGGTAAGACGCCCCGGTCCGCGCGACCAACGACGGACCGGGGCGAAAGGCAAACAGTTCAACAGTTACGCCGCGGCATTCTGGAACAAGACGCCGCTGGCCGGGGCCACGATATCGTAAGTGATCGTGTCGACCACGCGGCCCTTGGTGCGACGGTTGTTGGCGTCGCGCAAGGTCTCGACCGTCATTTCCTCTTGAGCGAAGCCCACGCAGGTCGAAAAGTTCGGGGCATCGGCCACGCCCACTAGGCCACCCGGGCGAGCGACCATGAACGGCGTCGCCTTGGCGAGCACTTGGCTCTTGGCCGTGGTCGCGCCCTTTTTCGACGTAACCTTGCGGGTGGCCTCGACCACCAGCGGGAAGCCGTACAGCTTGTTGGGCAAACCGTACATGGTGTTTTCGCCGGGCAGTTCGCCCTTCACTTGGGCCAGCGCGTCGGGCGAGCCCTTGATATAGTCAGTTATTTCCTGACTCTGCGTCAGTTCGGCGGCCAGCGCCGAGTTGATCACCACAACCAGATCATCCATTTCGATCGCCGCGAGCGTGTCGTCCAGGATCAGCTCGGCCGCGGTCTGGAGCGATCGCTTGATGTCCTGGCGCGCGGTCGTGCTCTGGGCCCAGTTGCCCGTGTTGTTGGCGATCGCCGACACGTCCAAAACGTGCGAGACCGAGTAGTTGGCCGTGTTGGTGAGCGCGGAGATCGCCAGTTGCGTCCGGGCCGTCATCGCCTTGCGGCTGTGAATGCTCGCGTGCTGATCAAGGATGTTCCACGACGCCTGATTGATCGTGAGATCGCCCAGACGGAACCCGTAAGCGTAGCGCTTGGCGGTGAACGGAAAGAACTCGAACGATTCGTTCCCGTCGATGCCTTCGGGCGCTTCCTGTCCGTCGTACCAGACATAGGTGCGCAGGTCGGCATGAATGAGACGCCCCGCCTCTTCGACGGTCATGCGCAGAAAGTAGCCGCCGATTTTCTCGACGGGCACTACCTGCGTGTACTTGTTGACGGCGAACTTCTTGATGTTCCGCGCGAAGTCAATGACCATTTTGTTGGAATGTTCATGCGAGCGGATGTAGACGTTACTCGGTCCAGGATGTACGGCGGCCATGTTTGAATCTCCATAGCCGACCGCAGCGGCCCGCGTGTGTCACGACGGCGACTGGACGCGGTATCCAGTTTTTCGGGAGCGACCCTAGCCGTCGAGTTGTTTGAAAAAAGTGTGCGAGTAAGACAACTAAACCAAAACGATTGAAAGCTGTTACGTCAGCTCGGGACGGAACACCTCAGGATTGATCATCACCCGAATGAGTTCGTCCTCGTCGGCGGCGGCCTGTTGAGTCCGACCACCGCATTGCTGATTCGTGGTGGCCGCGGCGTCAATGGCGACCGCCTTGCCGTTGGTGTCGCTTTTGAAGAGCGTGCCGGCGGCAATGGCCGCTCCTGCGGCTACCATCGCCTCTTCCCCGGGCCCGCGAAGTTCGATTTGGTCACCGGCTTCCGCGTGCAGATTCGTGGTTACCAGGTCGTTCAGCGGCGCAAACTTGGTCGCACCGGTGGAGGCGCCGATGATCGGATCGTTGGCCCCGGCTTGCGAGCCCGTGTGGTCGGCCGAAACGCTGGGGGTAATCAGACGGAACGTATTGACGTTTCCGCCCGCAATCAAACGTGGTGTGCCAAATGCCATGACTGGTTACTCCTATGAGGACGCCCTTGGGCGAAACAAAATTCTGTTGACCTCGATTGATTCCACGTCTCCGAATTAGGCGACATCTCCGTACTTGCCGTTTTTGACATCGGTGAGGACCGCCACGTAGTCCGCATCCTTCCCCTCGGCGATGAATCCCTCGCAGATCACCCGTGCCTTATCAGCACAAGCCTTGCCGTACTGCTCTTTCTGTAGCCGGTTTCCCGGGGCGGTCGGTTCGATCATGCCCGCGATCGGATCGTAAGGCAGATCGATCGTCGGCATCCGCTGATAGTGCTCGGTGATTGCCGCGATCGCGTCTGTGAACTGATCGTTGTTCACCTTGCCGGCGTTCAGACGCTCCATTTCCTTGTCAGGATCGAGCGCGTAGCCGTCCATCTGGAGCGCCTGCAGGTTTTGACGACGCTCGGCATTGATCCTGGCATAGCGTTCGACCTGCAACTCTTTCTTGAGCTGCGCGGACTCATCGGAGACACGCCGCAAGTCGGCCTGGACCCGCTGATACTGGATGCTCTCGGCATGGCTGACGCGGGCGTAAGGTGCCGAAGCGTTTTTCCCATTTCCCGTGGCGTCGTCGACCGAACCGCTGGCCACGCTCATCGAACCGTCGGCGGAACCCTCGCCGCTGGGGTTTTGTGGACTGCCGTCAACCGAACCGTCCGCCTGATAAGAGGCTGGCCCCGTGGTTTCGTCGCGATCGACTTTCTTGCCGCCGAGGTCGCCCTCGTTGGCCGTCTGATACGACCCCGCGGCGTTTTCGCCATCGGCTGCGTATCTGCGCTGCTTACGGCTCGCCATGTAGCAATCGATATCCTCGTCGCTCATGTCGTCCATCGCGGCGTAGGCTTTCTGCATCTTGGCCTTTTGCTCGTCGTCGGACGGGACCGCTGGCGGCGAAACGTCTCCATTGGCAGCGGGCGGACTTGGCGGGGCAGCGTCCGGGGGAGGTGAAACCGGGGGCGCTGGAGAAGATGGCGGCGCTTGCGGCGTAGGCGGTGCCGGTGCCGTCGGTGCCGGACTCGGAGTGTCTCCGGCGACTTCGCCACCCGCCAAGCCACCCGACTGTTGAGCCATAAGAGTGCGGATGAATTGGAACTCTTCGGTTTGCCCGAGTGAATTGCAAATCTGTTGAATGTCTTGCTCGGTCAACATGGTTGAATCCCCAGTGTTGGAGGGTGAATAGTTTTGCCTCTCGTCCTCACTGTCGGGGACGAAAACATTACTAGGGCCAGGCGCGACGGCCGCGTACTTTTCACGCAGCACGCGCCGACCGCCGCGATGTAAAGTGGCCGAGTACAAGAGCCCCAGATCGAGTCGAGGCGCTTCCGCGCCCAAGAGCGCAATCGGGTCCAGGAACATTTCCTCGTAACGGTCCTCAAGCCACAGCTCCGGACTGCGTCTTGGGTAACGCTTGAAGCGATTGACTTCGTCGCGAAAGATGTGAAAATCGGCCAGAATAGCCCAGCGTTGACGAGTGCCAGCCTGGCCAATCTTACCCATGCGAAACGGGCCAGCGAAACCAACCACCTCGGGCTCGGCGCCGCCGCCAGGCTTTTGCGTGTGGCCGATGCACACGGCCGCGAAGTCGCCGCTTTCAGCAATGCGACGATTGCACCGATCGCAGACCAGCTTGAGCTCGTTGTACGTGAACTTGAGATCACGGCCGCGTCGGTCCTGCGTCTCATGCTCGGCGAACACGGGCACGTTGGCGATGCTGACGAACTCGTCGTCGGGGAAGTCGCCTGGCTGCCGGACGTTTCCTTGCGGAACGGCCATCGCCATGTCGGAGGCTTGGACGGTCGCGACCATCGCATTGCAGTTGCTCGATTTTCTGAATGGCGTCGAGACAAATAAAAAAGGCCGGGCCGCACCCGCTGTGGATGCGAACCCGGCCTTTTGTGCTCGACCGGAAATTTAAGTTTTGACTGCCAGCCCTGGGACTCCAGGGCAACGCCTGCATTCTTGATCGTTTAGGGAGGGTCTGTCAAGCCTTTTCGAGAAAAAGGCTCAATCCGGCGAGAGATTCTTGTTGAGGCTGCTGCGGGCATCGGTCGCTAGGCCATTGCTGATATTGATGTTGACCACGATATTTCCGCTGAGTTTCTTGGCTAGCACAAGCCGTAGCAGCTCTTGAAGTTCCCGGACGGCGGCCAGCTTCCAGCGTTTACTGCTATCAGTATCGACTCCCTGGTGGACGATGCTCACCTGCCGCTCCCTAGACCATTTGCGCCATATAGGCTTCCAGGACTTGCTTGCGGAAGAACATTTCACGCTGGGCGCCGGTGAGCCGGCTCGGCCGCTTTGGTTTTGCGGCTTGCTGCCCCACATGGGACGGGTCGACGTCTTTGAACAGGCCGCGCTGGCCAGGCAGCGATGCCGCCTGCTTGGCCGGATGCTCCCAGCCGGTGAAGTCGATCGCCGCGAACTGACCGCCGCTGTCGCGATTGTGCTTGGATTCGCTCCAATCGGTGCCGTAGTCAATCCGATCATCGGCAGGATCGAACGTACCGCGGTTGCCGGTGGCGGATTTTATCTGGTTCGGATTGAAGGCAATCCAGACACGGCCGTAGTCACCTTCACGTTCAAGTCCAAGGCGGACGCTTCCAGCAACGTCCCCAGCCATGTGAGTTATTCCATCATATCCAGCAGAAGCGATGAGATCATTTACATGCGACTTAGTGCGGTAGTTTAAGAATAACCTCCAAAGATCTCGATGCTTCATTCCATCATCATCTTTGTAGTAAAGAGAAACTGTGTCGTGGATTTCCTCGGATTCACGCTCTGAGATTAGTCGCGACTCGACAGTGCGAGACACAATCCTCTGGGCCTCTTCAAGCTCGATCGGCGAATCGTAGTCGAACGGCCTGCGGATATTGAGATAAACGGCGCGGATATGGCTGTCATCGGATGCGTACATTGACGCGATTTCTTTGTTCTCGGCAAAATAAAACCCTTTGCCGACCATAGTCGCCCCTGATTTCTCAGGATCGAAGGCATCGAAATCTGCATCAGTGCCGTGGTAAACAACCTTGCCATCGCCGTGAGTTTCTTGTGGCTCACCAGTTCCCTTGTTGACCACCTTGCTAGAATTTGCCCGATCATTCTCCCAGTCACCAAACCACGCCTTGAACTCTGGTGTCTCAGTCTGCTTGGAGCGGCTCTCAGTGGCCACCGCTGTTTCGCCGACGTCGGTGAACTTACCGTCATCGGATCGCGGGTGTTCCTCTTCTCGAAACGCCGCGTAACTCGCCAGCCGCTTGCGGTCGCTGTTCTCGCTCGGGAGTCCGTTGGCGACATACTCGGCTTGCTCCGCGGCCTCTGCCGGCGCGGAAGGCGTCGGCTCCGCAGACTGTCCATTCGAGCTCGGATCGCCGAACTGGCCAATGTTCGCCCCGGGGACCGGGCCCATCGCGCCCATCTGTGCCGATTGCGCCGCGGCCTGCTGCTCTTTCATCTGCTCGAATTTGTCCAGGACTTCGGAATCCGGCTCTGGCGCCGGCGCGCCTATGAGATCGCGAAGCTGCTTGGCGTCCAGTCGCAGGCCCATCTCGTAAGCCTTCAAAAACGCCTCGATCATCGACTCCGCGTCGGGCTCGCGAGTGTGAATCACGAACCTGAAGTCGACGTTGGCCATCCGCGGCAGGGCGAGCTTCTTAATCGGACTCAACAGGTCCGTAGTAATCGTTTCCTCCAGCAGCATGGAGTCGTAACGCACGATCTGCATGAAGACATCCATTTGAACGTCGGCGAGATTCGAGCCGAGGCCCGTGGCCGACGCTTCCGTGGTGAGCGTCTGGCCGAGGATGTAGCGCTTGATCGAGTGGCCGAAGTATTCGGTAATGATGCTTTTGAGGGACTCGACTCCGCCCATGCCTGGCTCGATTCGCTCCACACCGTAGACCTGACCGTCCTCGCCCATCGGTCGCGGGACCATGATGATGTTGCGGCCGTTTTCGATTTTTTCCTCGGCGGCCTTGCGCATTTCGGCTTTGGCCGTCGCATTGCCCATTGGGTAATACCAGATTTCGATGCCCATTGCCGAGCGTTCCATGAAATCCATCATATTGGCGAGCGTCTCTTGCTTCTGGTACCAAGTCCAGTAAATGACGGAACGAATACCGACTCCGTGAATCCGGCCGGCGTTAGCCGGATCGTGATAGTCGCCGTCCTCGATCCGGTGCTTGTGGACCGCCAGCAGAATCGACTCCCAAGTGTCCAGAAAATACGCCAGTCCGTGATCGGTCGCTTCCAACTTGCGGACCCGTTCCACCGTGCCTCGGAAGCCACGCGAGCGATAGTGGTCCTGCATCTGACTCAACTGGTTGACGCCCGTGTAGATGCCCGCGCCGACTCGAATCCCGATCTGATCGGGCCGGTGGTCGTTCATGCCGTCGTCGTACCGAAACACGATCTTGTCGCCGTTCACTGGCAGCCACCGCAACGGCATGGGACGCATCTTGCCCGCGACTAAGCGGTAGCCCCACTTGTGCTGGATGCCGTATTTTCCGTACCACGTCGCGTGCAGTAGATTCTCACGATACTGCATAAAGCGGGGAATCTTTTCCAGGATTTTCGTGAGGATCTGTGCCGCCTCTTTCTGCTCGGCATTGTTCGCGTCCTCGGGCTCGACGCTCCAATCCAAGAGTGCCACGGCCCGCTGCCGCATTTCGACGCACTCCATGATCGTGACGTCGTTACGCATGAATTTGGCATTGTCGAAGCTGTCCTGGATTGCCTCGTCGCTGGCGCGATAGACTTTGGCCTGCGAGCCGGCAATGCCCTGAAAAGTGAAGGCGTGGCGCAATAGGTAGTCGCCCAGATTGGGCGGCATTCCGTCGATGCCGGATGCCGGATCGTCGCCCGCGTCAAACCGCTCGTCGCCTATTTTCAGCGGATCGCGACGCATGGAATCGCCAAGATCAATGACTGTGCCTGTAGCGGCCATCGGCTGACCCCCTATCGAAAGTTGAACGGGCTCGGTTTCATGGTCGCGCCGCTCGTAAGCACCTTGATTTTTCCAGTGCTCACGCTCTTGACCCGGACGGTTCGCTGAACATACATTTCGCCTTCGGCCGTCATAGTAGCCTTGCGCGGGACGTAGTTGTTTCTGACGCCGACGAGCTGATAATCGTGCTGGTGGCCAGAAATCGTGCCGCGAATTCTCAGGCTGTCCCACACCCAGCCGCCCTTGGACGCCGCGGCGTGTAGTCCAAGAAACTTCTGGGGTCGTACATTCGCATAGCTGTAGAGGCTCCCCGCGACTCCGTAGACCATGTGCGACTGAAACCGCACGTAGAGCGTCCATGTGTCGACGTCATAGGAATAGCTGTAGACGTTGGACGATTGGGGCGTGCGGACCATTTCCTTGGTGACAATCGGATGCGTCGCCGGGAACCTGCGCCGCGAGCCGTCGCCAAAGTCGACGTCGATCACCTTGCGTGGCTGACCGCGTCCGGTGGTTTTCGAGACACCGCCAGGATAGGTCGATTCGTCGACGGTTGTCGTGGGCTCGTCGCTCAGCCCTCGAGCCTTGGCAGCGGCCCCAGCCGCTCCCACCTTTCCGGCCTGTGGTTTTACTTCGTACCCGTGGGTTTCGAGGAATTCTTTGGCGGCTTCGATCTGGTCGGCGACTTCACGCGCGGACCGATTGGCGATCGGCTTTTGCAGACGAGACGCCTTGCGGCCGCGGGTCGAGAGCATATCTGGCGCTACCGCGTCCAGGAAATCCAACGCCGTCTGGATATCGCCACCGAGGCCGCTCTTGCGGGCCCTGCCGCCACTGGTCACCAGCGACCGGATGAGGGAGCCCACCGGACCCATCGTCGAGAGAAACTCGCCCAACAGTTGCGCAGTCGATCCCCCGAGGCGGGCGTAACGCTCCACTTCGCGTACCATGCGACCGAAGTCATTCGACAACAGCGAGTTCCTCACCGTGTCGTTCAACCCGCCGCGTCCCCAAGACGTGAGGGCGTCGCGGATGGCCGTGCCGGCGCTGGCGTGTTTCCCAGAATTCAGCGCGGAGCGGACCTGGCCGATGGCTTTGGCCGCGGTCGTGCGTTGCCACTCGCGACGGGCCGATCTCTGGACGGTACGTGACGCGAGGCGAAACAACGGATTGATGTGAAAGTTGCCCATGTGTCAGTTCACGCTTAGTTTCACCAAGCCATAGTGGAAAATCGGACTCGGCACGTATTCGGTAGTTGTCGGCATGAGCCGCAATACGTAGCAATCCGACGGATGGAACAATTCATGTTCGATCGCATCCACGATCGACAGACTATGGTGGAGCCACAGGAAATACTGCCAAGCCGCGATCGGCCCTATCGGTATCACGATGTGAAATAGGCGATAGCGATGATGCTCGTATTCCGGCTGAAAACCGCCGACAAGGCAGTCGCCGGCCAGGACTTCGCACCCGCTCTTGATTCGCGAACACTGAAACTTATCTTCGCGCTCTAGCTGCGCATGGAGCATCCCGTGCAAAGGTCCGCCGACGCAAATTGTTTCCAGACGTTCCATTTGACTATCGTCTCGGCATGATCCCGTTGGTGGCACGGCGCAGGGCCCGTTCGAGCTTCCCTCTGGAGAATTGTACCGACTTTCTGTCCGTGGCGCTCGATGTTTTTTTCGTGCTCTCGATAGTTTCCGACACGGGCAGTGCCGTAGTGAACACCAGATAGCGGAGCGCATCCACCGTATCATCATCCCGTTTCAGGGGTTCCGGCTTCGCGACTTGCGGATTGAGGACCGAGCCTTGCGTAGGCTTCCTACCGCGCTTCCAGCGATATTTGCGCAGCTCTTCAATGAGGTGCTTGCAACGGCTCGAAATCCGAATCCGAGGTTCGCCCGTAGTGGGGTGGCACTTGAGCGCCGTGCGAACCGCGTTGATCCCGTCGTAAACCGCATTGCGGGCCGGCCCGGTAGGAATCCCGTAGCGGCAGTATTCGTTGATCTCGCCCGGCCGCGCGGGATCCGCGTAGTTCATCCCCCATAGAGCATCGCGCGTGGTGAGCAATCGCTTGTGGACGCGAATCACTTCGCCACGCTCTTCTTGCTCGCCTGGTCGCAATTCCCGCACTCTGTTGGTGCTCACTGCGGTGCGATATGTCTCGATCGGCCAGCCCCACCGCTCATAGATTTCCAGCATGGCGAGCGCGTGGTCCTCATTGATCTTGTTTTGATCGATCGACCAAAATTCGTCATATATCAGCCAGTCTCCTATCGTGTCCTGGCAGCCGAACACTGCGGTCTGCGGATGCTCGGCAGACGCTCCCCAGTCGGTAGCCGAGTTGTGCCGAGCCCCCACGGGGATGCGCACTTGATCCTCGGGGATGACGTGGATTCTCTGGTTGAACGACGGATAGATGACGCCCTCGAAAGACGCCAAGGCGCCGGTCTCGCGCGTGGCCCGCATTTCGTCCGGCACCAAGGCGAAGAATTGCTCGTACCAGCCGGGTTGCAGATTCGGGACGTTTTTTAGCGTGTTGGCCCGATAGAACCGCCAGCCCGCGGGGACATTGTCCATCGCCTTTTCGACCCAGATCGAGAGCTCGGGATCCACCGGCGTAAACTCGGCAAACTGGCCGCCCGGGAACATATACTCGCGACAGCCGCGGAGCACCTCCAGAAAGATATCCAGCGGGAACTGCTCACTAAACCAGAAACCGCCGATCGAGCGGGCCTGCATCGCCTGTCGGCCTTGCTCGTAACTCTTGAACTCCAAACGCCAATTCTTGGTCGGACTGCCGCCGCGCGACTCCGGCCACGGCTTCAACGGCACGCTCTTGGGGCGATTGAGTTTCTCAGAAAACCAACTCACCCGCTCCCAATCCACTTCGCAAGACGGGATGTGGCCGTGACCTTCGAGCTTCTCGCCCCAGCACACGTCCATGCACTGCTCGTAGGTCTCGGCGATGATCCAAAACGGGGTGTCTTTTCGTGGCGGCGGCTGTTGGTGCAATAGGAACTGCGCGGTCTTAAAACTCGCGCATTCTGTGGTCCCGGAAGCATTTCCGCCAACCATGAATGAAACTTGGTCGCGGTTGTAGCAAAACGATTCCTGCTCGTCGAAGTCAGCTGGGGCATCTGGCCGCGGGATGAAACTGTAATAGAAATCCTCGCCGTCCATCGACTCCAAAAATCCGCGCACGACGGGATCGATCTCGGCTAGGGCGAGCACTTCGTCGATCGTGACTTCGGGTGCGGAGACCATGCTAATTCTTCTCACTTCCAGTCGATTCCGCGTGCTTCGCAGTAAGCGATTACATCATCAACGGACATTGAATAAATCTTGGCAATTTGAATCACCGAAACATGCTCGGCCACCAGCTCTTCAATGCTGTCAATGTGTTTCTGCGGCGTCGGATCATTCTCTGAAAATTCAAAGCGGTTCATTTCAATATCTTCCGTAACCCTAAACGGCCCGCACAAGTCGACAACGCGCATCCGCCGACAACTCGCTTCCCAGCAATCTCGCTTTATGCTGTGCGAGCGAAAGCACTTGTGTTCCAGATGATCGCGTGCGAACTCTACCAGTATCCTTTTCGCACCATCGCAAGACATAGTTATCTCGGTCTGGGTAGTTTACGACATGCACATTCACGCCTTGTTCGAGTTCCTCGGCCCAATCCATCAGCGTGTCGTACCCCTCACTGTTGAGTAAGTATCCCAAGACTGAGTAAATCCCTTCGATGTAATCTCCGAATACGCCCAGTGCCACATTGCATCGTTGGCAAAGCAAGCCGCGAATTTTTCCGGTCGTGTGATTGTGGTCAACCAGAAGGCGTCCGTGCTTGGTCTTTGGTTCATCGGTTCGACAGATCGCGCATCGCCCGTGTTGCGCATGGAGTAAGTTGTTATAGTCCTCGTCGTCCATGCGATATTCACGAAACAAAGTATCTGAGTATCTTTTGTCTCGACTGTCCGAACGATCTAAATGGCGTTGCGCGCGAGCCAGAGCACCCGGGTACTCGACCTCGCGTTTTTCATTGACTTCTTTCAATAGCTTCGCCATGCTCATTGCAATAGTCCTAATTCTTGCCGGGGGTTGTCATGCGGCTGAACGCCCCGCTGGCTTCGGAAACTCTTGTCTCGTACTCGCGGCGCTCGATCGCCTTCGAGTGAATGCGCTTCATCATGTCCTGCATGAGCAATGCGGGGGTTGTGCCGGCCACGCGATACTCTTCGTGCTGAACGCGGAATTTCACGGCGGCAAAGTGGCCTTCGAGCCGGCAACGCGTGTCGATGCACCATTGGGCGATTTCCAGCCACGCCTTTTCGCCGTGCCGGTAAACGCTGGTGACGGCCCGCTCCAGCAGACTCTCGACGTTTTTGCGCTGCGCTTCCGGCAGAGTTTTCAGTTTGGCGATCTGCTGCTTGACCAGTTCCCGCCGCTCGGCCGGCTTCGTGCTGTAAAAGCATTTCCAGGCCACACGCTCCAATTCGTTGATCTTCAAAAGTTCGGCCGCGATCGAGCGCGTGGACGACGCCTGAATCATGGGAAAGATGTGCTTGTTGAAATGGTGCTGGATGGTGAACTTGCCCACGTCATAATGCGCGGCGATTTGCCGAAACGACCAGCCCTGACCGTAGAGTCGCATGATCTGGTCGTAATCGTCCGGCACAATCTTCCGCTCGCCTGGCGGGGGACACCCGGACTTGCGCGCAGCGGTTTTCGGCGTTGGTTTTTTCTTCGCCATGTTTGCCTACTTGTTGTCGACTTGGTCGCGGAAACTCTATGCCGTAGGTTGCTCTACTTCCTGCCGCCGCCGGAGCACGGCCGCTACTTTCTGCGATGACGTTCCCAGCAGTTTGGCGATGTCCTTGGGCGGCTGTTCCGGATCGTTCTCGTAGGCCAAGAGAATCTGCTCTTCCAGGCTCAAGGGCTGGCCATCGTCAGGTCCGAACTCGTCGTCCTCACCTTCGCCTTCGACTTCGACTTCCAATTCATCTTCCAGCGCCCCCAGCGGACCGGCGTCGTCATCCGGGTCGAAAGAATTCCCTGCCGGCGTCGGCGACCCGTCAGTCGAGCCAGACGCACCGGCGATCGACGGTTCCAATTCGAGCCCGTGATCGCTGCAATACTTGAGCACGCTGCCGACCGGCATGACCTTCACCTTGGCGATCTGCGCTGCACTGAGACCCTGTGCGACCAGCGTTTCGATCTTCTCGGGACCAGCCGTTGGCGCCGCCGGCGCTTTCTTGCCAATCTTTTCCTGCATCTGCTTCGCCTTGAGCCGATCCAATTCGCGCCGCTTTTTTTCTTTCTCGGCAATCTGCTTGACATAGCCCTGACCGTCGTGTTTCCCGGGGTTGTTGATCGCATCGCGGACCTTGGCCACGTCCGGGCTGCCGAATTCGTCGTACCAATCATAAATTTTGGCGATCTGATGCAGGGAAACTTTTTGGTTCACCAGTTCGGCGACTGGCTCCAGTTGCTTTTGAGCCTTGGGCGTGGCGCCGGTCCTAGCGGCCGCGATCGTGTCGATGCACGACCAGACGTTGTTGCCGGGCAACAGGTCATCCTTGGGGCTCATTTCCGCTTGGGTGACGTGGGCCCGCCAATGCTTGGTGAACTCCTCGACGGCACGGCAGAGATTCCGGCACGATGCGGGGATAGTGCCTTTCGCGAAAGCGTCGACCACTTCTTGCGCGGCCATCCACAGCGGTCCGCCGACCGGCAGTCCGTTAATGGAGGTGTCGTCACTCCAGCGTTGCCGCTCTTCGAGCATGTTGTCGACGGAAAGAAACAGATACGTTTGTCTTTCTTGAAGTGATTCGAGTGACATAGTGTTTGCCTACCTGTTAAAAGACTTGGTGAAAGTGGAAAGACGATGGTCGCGAACTAGCTCTTACATAACGTGAGAATGGACCGCTCGGCGGCTTCAGCGCCGTTCGATACCAAGCGAAGCTGGTTACAGCCGAACGCCGCATCCGGCAATCGTACGATCGTGCTGGCCGCAAACGTAATGCTCAGCGTGGCGCCCAGCGCATCCTTGATTGGAAACCACGAGCCGCTGTTTTGCAATCTGCCTTCGATAGCCAATGCAGTCCCGGTCATGGCGGCTGGAAGCTGCACGCTGCCAAAGGCCATGTCGTCGACTTCAAAGGCCGTGGATTCGGTCCCCGATTCGGCGATGACGACCGTCTTAGGTCTCCTGATTCTTTCCATGATAGCCTCGCTAAGATGCGCTGGGAATTAGTAACTGCTGCTGTCGATATTCATTGCTGCCGAAACTCGCGTTCGCATGAAGCTCTTCCATGAACAGTGCCGCCCCGAAAAACTCCGCTGCGTCGAAGTCAAGCGGGTGCGTGGTAAGACTGTCCAACAGCACGTTGCTGTAGGTGGTTGTGTGCGCCGTGTTGAACGCATCCATCCAAATGGCAGCTGCGCCGTTGGCGTCATTGTCGACGAGCGAGAAGCCGTCGCTAAAATCATCGAACGATGCGCCCTCTGTGAGCAGGTAGCCGGAGACGTAGCCGACATTGTCGTTGGCGGCGGCTATCGCGGCGGCGGCCAGCGTGTGATTCTCCGCGTCGATCCGTCCGGCTGCCATCGTGTTGCTGCCTTCGTGGACGTGCGGTGCGTAGATAATGATGGGCCAGCGCGGCTTTCCCATTGCATCGTGGCGGGCATTCATCCGATTGACGACGGCTTGATAGACCGTTTCATATTCTGCTTGCGTTTTGTTTTCGCGAGCGAAGTACATTGCGTAGAAACCGCGATTTGGCAGGGCACCGTGGTAGTTCGTGAGATTGGCGTCATCGAACTGCTTGGGCGTTCCGGCACTGCTTTCCGCGTCCACGCCGAAGCCGATGATCGGCCAGGAAGCGTCGGCTAGATTCGCGAAGATGATGCCGCCAGAAATGTCGGCCCGACGCACTACGAATCCGGCCAGGTCGAAGGTTTTGTTCTCTTGGCCGGTCCAGCCTGCGACTGGCTTGCTGAGAATCATGCCTCTACTACTGCCAGCGCCATCGCCCGTGTTGAATAGCTCACTTGTGACTGAGATTTCACCGGCAACGCCCGTCGAGAGATCGAGGTCTATGTATTCATCGAGTTCAACATCGTAAACGCCGATCACAAGCAGGGGATTTTGCGTCGAGGTTCGCTGGAGCAATCGAACGCCCACGGTCTCCTTAGTCGCGCCGGACAACCAACTAGACAGAACGCCTGAGAAGAGTATCAAGTCCGAAAATACGACAGAGAACACATCGGGGTCGCCCACGTAGGGGCCAGCGCCAGTGTGCAGTTCCATGATCTGATTGACCGGCAGGCCGAAGTGCGTCGGCACGGACTCTAGTTTTTCGATCTCATAGTTAGTGCCGCTGTCTACTACTGCCCAAGTGTGCGTGTCGGGTGAAGTTATTGCTCCGTCGAATGGGTTGCCGGAATTAACCGACAGCGTATCCGCTCCGAGAATCAATTTCTCCAGCGGCAGACCCGTCAAGACCGCCAGTCTCTCCAGCGCATGGAACGGATAGCGGCTATAGATGTTCGCCACCGAAATACTATCGCCCAACGCCACAAACGTCTTGTCCACGGACAGATTGACGATGCCGAGATTGGCGCTGGCAGGAGTGGCAGCGATGGCGGACGCAGCCCAGATCGGCGCGGCCTCGCCCGTGAAAAACGCCGAGTCGTCGCTGAACGTCGGCATGATGCCTGTGTCGAATAGCACCGTTCCGGTTTCGGCCGTGAGTGAATTCTTGAGCGATACGTTGCCCGTGGCATTTGCGCCAATCGCCGGCGTGGAAGTAGTCGTGTAAATCCGAATCGGGCTGGCCGAGTCGGCCATCATGGTATTGCGGTCAGCGGTCGTGAGCGTGGCCGTCGCCCATACCTGGATGCCGCCGATGCGCATGTTGTGGCCGGCGATTTGCGTTCCTCCCGTAGCGCGACCGATCCACAGCGTCGTCAACGCGGAATTAGGGATGCTCGTCGCCGTCGGGAAGGCGTTTGTCCCAGCTTGATCGACATACACGCTGAATGTGCCGCCCGTTAACCGCCAGTAGACGGTGTGCGGAATGCCGCCAGTGGCCAGATCGAGATTCACCGTCGCAGAGGCGGGCGTAGGCGTGTCGTTGCTGATCGTGATAACCAGCTTATTGGCGGTGTCTACTGCGAAAGAGATTTTGCTGCCGCCTGCGCTCAGGTATTCCAGAAACACCCGCTGCGAGCCGGGCGCGACTAGAGATTCGATAACGAACTTGCCGCCATACGCCGCGCCGGCAATCGAGGGGAATAGACTGGGCGACAACGTGCTATTTGTCACCAGGTAATTCGCGCGCGTGGAATTGAGAATGTACACTGTTTCTACCTTCTCATGGCCAAACTAGATTTTCAACATTGGGAATTGCCACGTTGGCTTCATCGCGACAGCCGAAGCAATTGACATAGATGCCTGACACGCCGCTCGCGGAGAATACGTCCGTAATCGCCGACCAGCCCGTCCCCCGGAAACGATGCCCGTAGAAACTAACGACTTGCCGATGCGTAGTCATGCCCGTCGAGTTCCAAAGCACCGTGCCTTTTTCAATGCCCATCCCGCCATAGACATCAACAGCGCCAGAACCGCGTATCTCAAACAGGTGCGCACCATTGGCCTGATGCACTGATCCAGAAATAATCGGGTTGTCGAATCGCACTTGCCAAGGGTCTTGAACTGGCATGCTCGGCAAGCACTGCACCAGCATTACGCCGGACATATACGCTGCACCAGCTTGCGCATCAGAAGCGAAGTTTCTTATGATGTGCTGTCCCGCATTGAAAGCGCCTTTAGCTAATCTGACGCAGACTACTGGGTTTACCGTAGTGACGCCATCAGCGTAGAATTTGGCATTCTGGGCCGTCAGATCAAATACAACGCCCGTTCCAGGTTCCCCTAGAGACGGTCCACCAACCTCTCCAGGATTGGGAAATTGGAAAAACTCATAAATGTTGTCCTTGAAAAACCAACCCTGCGCTTGATTGTTCACCGCCCTAAAAGCAACGTCGTGGTTCTCTATCTTACAACGCTCAACACGGCAGAGGTCGCAGTTACTATCTGTGGACGCTAGGCCAGCTTGAAAAGCAACCTTGCCTTTGTAGAGGTTCAGGTCATGGAAATAATGCTTGCCGGAGCCAAGCCCTGCATCGAATGGAACAAGGATCGTGACATCAGGATTCGTCCCATACTGATCTGTAAGCGTGTCGCCTTGTATGGAAAATTGGCCTATCTCGCAATTCGTGCCTCGCACTGTAATTACCGGAACGTCATCGGCTACGCTGTTGTCGCGCTGCAGCAGCGATACGCTGCCAAAAAGTGTGTGAGCGGGATTATGATGATTACTGTTGCCGTTGCCTAGAATCTTTAAGCCAGAGCGATTGGGTATCTCTATCCCACCGACCAGTTCAAGTCCTGGCTTGCCCCAGACGATGCCTCTGGTGCGTGAAGCGTCGATCTGCGCCTGAATCGAGAGTCCGCCATTGAACGAAACATCAATGCGGTCGCTGACCTCGATTATCTCCGGCACGTCGATCGGATCATCGACCTCGATCAGGTCGGGACCGTCCTGGACGACTTCAATGGTAAGTTCTTCGGCCATGCCGCCACGTCTCAGTAGGACTCTACCTTAGACTGCCACCGTTGGCAGGACATCGAAAATAATCTCGGCGATCTTGGTAGTCGTGCCGCCGCTCGACGTAATGAGGATGTCGCCCACCGGTTTCTGACTTGCTTGTCTGCCGGCAGTCGAGCCCGTGAAGGCCGCCGTCACCGCACTCGAAAGCGATAACGTGATCGTGCCCAGCGCCACGTCGATGACCGGATTTAATTCTGTTTTCGCGCCGAGAACGACCGCGCCGCCGCGATCCTCCAAGTCCGCCTTCGCCGTGTAGCCGGTCAAATCGAACGGTAGTCCTGTCGCCTTCACCTTCATGGCAAAGACCTTGGAATAGGTCGCGCCCTTGTCGATTCGATGATTGAATGACGCTGGCTTTCTCATCTGGCAACCTCCACCGCTCGCACCCGCCGCGAGGCTTTCAGCCGCTTCGCCTCGCACTCGATGCAGGTTTTCGTGACGATTTTATGCCCGCAGTCCGGACAGCGCCAGACGCGATTGCCAGTACGCGGCGACGGCACGTATTCCCTCTGCGCCTTAGTCGGCGTCCGCTTTCGTCGTTCCGAAGCCGACGTGATCCGATGCCCGGCAACGGCGTCCACAGTTTGTCGCGAGACTTCGCTCACCTCTGCTATCGTGCGACGTGAGAAGCCGCCGCGGAGCATGTTTTCTATCTGCTCGATTTTTTCGGCGGGGATCATCGTTTATCCTCCAGCAGCTTTTCAATGCGCTCGCTGTTTACCTCTACAGCAGACTCGGCCCTATCCACGGCCGCCTCCGCTCTGATTACAGCAGACTCGGCTCTATCTACAGCAGATTCTGCTTTCTCCGAGTCCGTGGAAAGCTGCTCGACCTGCTTCCGCACGTCCACCAATGGCGTCACCACCAGTTGCACGCCTGCCGCGCCGATCAGCACCAACGCTACAATCAGCGCGATAAGCGGAGCGCGCAAGTCGTTACTTTGATCGTCCTGTTCCATCGCCTTCCCACCCTGGATACCATTTATCCATCCACCGGCGACCCATGTAGTCTCCCAGCGTCCCGGCAAGAAACGACACGATGATCAGCCAGCCTAGATTTTGCGCCGGCTGAAATACGATCTGACTCTCCTCTTTCAGCCATTTGTTGGCCAAGGCAACCACAGTCTCAGGCCCAAGCACGCTGACGGCAAACCCCAAAAACGCTCCGCAGGCTACGTCGAAAATCATCATCCGCGGCGTCGTGCGGCGGGCATTGCTGGTTGCCACCTGCACCACCACGCTGCCAATCACGCCAACAAACGCCGCCAACAATCCCGGCGGGAAATCTTCGTAAAAAGTCGCCAGCACGGTCACTACTCCGATGTTCGCGCACAATAGTAACAGGCTGGTATTGAACATTGCATTTGTGCGTCCTGCTAAGTAAAACCCGCCGCACCGTTCAGAGGATGCAGAAACGGCACGACGGGCTCGGAATGAAGGCCCCGTTCAAGACCCTCATACGGCTGCAACTACTCGCTACTGGCGCCTAGACACTCGGTCGTGCCCACGCAAGCCACGCCGACGCTTTGCAATCCGACAGCCGGAACGGTCGTCACCTGAACTTTAGTAGCACGGTTCTCTAGGCGCTGATTGCGTACTGCACGACGATTCGCCTTCACCTTCGACAGTAGACCAGGTCGGAGCGTGTAGGTGTCCGCCTCCTGCGCCACGGCAAGCGTGTACGCGGTTGCGCGCTGTTCGACGATCACCGGAGCACTTTGCACGACATACGCTTGCGGCGCCACGGCCACGGTCGGGGTTTCCACGGTAGCGGTCGCGGTTGCGACACCAGCAACAGCCGGACACGGCAACAGGCCCAGCGTCCACAGGGCGAAAGCTATCAGGACGGCGAGAATCAAAAACGGTTTCATGGTAGGTTTCCTTTCAGAAAACATCGGGGGAGAAAAAAGACATCGCGCTCAACGCCACGAGGGCCAGAGCGGCCAGAATCGCTAACAGGTTTTCCTTTCGTTCAATGGTCATGGGTCAATAGGACCGGATTTTACTCGCCGAGTTCGCAGTCCTCGCAATCGTCTGGTGTTTCGGGAAGTTCGTCCGGCGTCGGCTCCAGGCTCTGGACTTGAATCTGTTGCGCTTTCACGTCGCTGAGCGTCTCGCCGCGTTCTAGTGCGGCCGTCTTTCGCTCGGCTTCCAGTGCGATACGCTGCTGGTCTAACTCACTCTGACGCTTGATCGCCGCGATCTTTCGTTGGCGAACGGCTAGGTCTAAGGCCGCCTTTGCGTTCGCCTCAGCAGATATCGCCGCGTCGAGTGGCAGCGGTTCGTCTTTCACCGGCACACTGGAGGTCTCGGCGGACAGGGCGGCTCCGCACCCGTCGCAGATTCCATCTCCGTTGGCGTCGACGTGCTGCGCTCTGATGGTCGTGGGCGGAGCTCCGACGATGGTTCCGGTGCCGGGGTCGATGTAACCGGGTCGACCTCCGAACTCTTCTCGGGTGACCGGACCGGCGCCGGTCGCGGGACCACAGGGCTGGCCGGTGCGGTCGTCGAGTCCGTCTCCGTCGGCGTCGACGCATTGGGTGCGTGGTACGCTGGAGGGGATTTGGACCTGTCTGGCGGCTTTGCGAGCGGCACGCCGCTTAAACAACTGCGCATCAGCATCAGCAGCAGCATGAAAGATCATCGCGACGCCTACCAGCGCCGCAACTGCAATTCGAGTTCGCATGATAGTTTTCCTTGATTAAAGGTTAGCGGCGGCCCGCGCCTTTCCAGTTCGCGGGAGCCCAAACAAATGTGTAGTACGTTCTACCGCCAACGCTGTAGGCGGCAGCGCCGGCCCAGTAAGCTCTTGTGTCCGTTCCTGGATTGCCCCTCCCATTTGGGAAGTGGTAGCACGTCGAGATTCTGCGCCCATAAGGATCGTTGCCGTGTTGATAACCGACGCCTTCCCACGTTCCCGAGAGCATCCCGCCAACGTGGCCCATGCGTCCACGCGCGGCTTGCATTCTCACCGAACGATCGGCTACGGCCATGAGTGCGGAGTGATATCGCACCGGCTGATAGCCGCTCTGGACCCGACGCAAATTGACCGCGTTTAACACGTGGATATCGGCCCAGCACTGCGCGGCCAGCAGCAGCACGAGAGCCAGCGATAGGATAGGTCGGGTCACTGGTCGCTTACTCTTTCCGGGTTTAACGTCCCCACCAGCCGCGCGCCGTCGGTCAGACCTGTGAGCTGTGCCGCGAACGATTGGGAAGCTATTGCAGGCGACTCCTCGCCGCCCAGCAATGAATCGTTGAGGTACTCGTAGAACAGGCGCTTGTAGTCGATAAAGCCGCGCCCCGACACAAAGTCGTATCCAGGCTGCCCCAAATCTACCACATAGGTCTGTAGCTTTAGCAGCGCCTCATCATTCACCGACACGCGCTTGCCGAAGAACTTCTTCTCGCCAGCTGTCAGCAGCGAGCCGGTTCCAGCAACATGCGGACACGCGAACGACGTGCCATCCATAAGCTGCACCTGACCGTTAGGAAGAATGCACGGCACGGCCACGCCTGGGGCGACAAGATCAATACCTTCTCCGCCGTTGGAAAATCTCGCCACATTGAATTGTTCATCCATTGCGCCGGGAGCGACCGCGTAAAATGCCGGGTAGCTAACACTGCGTCGACGACCCTCATTGCCGCTCGCAAACACGCACGGCACGTTGTAGTCCTTAGCGTACTCAACGGCTTTCTCCAGTTCCTTGCTCGCGAATCGACCGCCGAACGCTCCGCTGATCCAGGTCGCGCCGTTGTCGACCGCGTAGCGAATCCCGGTAGCGATCCACTCGTTCGCGCCAGAGCCGCCATCGTCCAAGACTTTCACCGGCATGATGCTAGCCTGGGGATTGACCCCGTAGGTCTCGCCGGCTGCTACGCCAGCGGTTGCCGTGCCGTGGAAGTTACGGTCTCCCCAATCGTCGTCGTGGGGGATAAACGATCTCCCCTTGACGATACGTCCCGCAAACTCCGGGTGATTCTTGGTGATTCCGGTGTCGAGATTAGCGATTGTTTCACCGACGCCGCCAACGCGATCTTGGATGGCGCGGAGATTGAACAGTCTGAGATGCCAAGGCACTGTTTGAGCGAATGCGTCGACTGCCGGCGACGCGAAGCCGACCCAGGGAATTCTTACGTCGTTCATTTCGCAACCTCACGGCGGGGTGAACAAAGGCGAATCGCATAGTCGATCCCAGCCAACAAATACGGCAGCCAAGCGGAGTCGATCGTGCGCGGGACGCAATCAAGACAAACCGCGCCGCCCTCGCAACGCCGCAGGTCGTGCCAGCTTCGCTCTCGGTCGCAGATTTTGCAGTGCTCGTGCACGGTCATACTCCTACCAAGGTCCACCGGTAACGGTAGAACGAGCTCCGAGCCAAGTCTCCAGGCAGAGTGAACCGGTCTGCAAGATTCGCCACAGGATCAATCCCACCGCCGTAGTGGTCAGCCATAGCGCAAGCCTGCGAGCAAAAAGCCGGTAGGCCTGGTCGGTCTCCATTTTCAAGTTCGTAGTCATGGTCGATCACCAAGCGAATCACCGGCAAATGCTGGAAGGCCGCGCGATAGACGGCCAACCAGCCGTAGTCCTGACCCGCAAATCGTCGCATGTAGCCCGCTGACGCCGCTCGATCAAACCCAGTCTTGTTTTCTGGATTCGCCGAGAACACATCGATCAGGCCGGCGTAATTTGCCACCTGACTCGCGAGCGTAACGATCCGGCCTCCCTTCAACTCGCGACACTCGACGCAATACAATTCACTCCCCAGTCGGTCGACCTTGGCGGCGTGCGAATACTTGCTACGCCCGCCAACCGCGATCAGCCGGCTAATCCAGCTCTGGCCGCGAAACAACAGCAAGTCCGCCGTCCGCAACTCGCCGGCTACTTCATGCAGCAGTCTTTCGTTGCGAATCATGCAATCTCACCAATGCAAAGTGATTGCCGTCGGCAGTCTTGACCCCCACGACCGCGTAGCCGTCGTGCAGAGGCACGACAGCGCCGGTTCCCGGATTGAGGCCCTCAAACAAGCCGATCAACTTCTGAATCGCGGCAATAATCTCGTCGATGTTTTCAATAAACCAGGTCAGCCAATCGTTGAGCGGTTTTCCCGTGTCCGGCATCGGCGTCAAGTTCACGGTGGGGTCGTTGTCGATCTGCCACGCGAGCAAGTCGAGATTGCCGTCCTGAGCGAAGAAATTTCGCAGCACACTAACGCGGGTGTCGCGTCGGCCGAGCGAGCCTTGAAATCTTTTCAGCAGTCCGCCTAACAACCGCGTGTCGATGTTGCCACGGTTGAGCAGAATACCCTCGACGGCAGGCGTCGGCGATTCGTTCTGAACGGTGCTGAACTCAACCGACTCACCTGGTTGAACAACAATGGCCGGTCGAATCAATTGCAGCTTTAGTGGTCGCGCGTCGGCGGTAGTCGCGCCTAGTAGGACGGCAGCGAACAGGGCGAGCAAGATTTTCTTCATGGCGTGGTTCCTTTCAGACTGAATCAGGTGGAAGGCGTGGATTGCTTTCATGCGTACAACTTCATGCTTTGGCTTTCAGGGCTCGGCTCGTAGCCGGGGGCGCGGTACACCATTTCGTAAGCGGCCTCGGGCGACTCTTCGTAATAGTCCCGCAATACTTTTGTCGCAGTGAATCCCATCGCCTTGAAAAACAACTGGGCGGAAAGATTGCTCTCGCGAACGTGCAAGACGATCATGCGCTTCCACCGTCGGCTTAGTTTGTTCTGCAAAGTCTCCATCATCATGCGGCCGACGCCCTGCCTGTTCGCATCGAACGCCACGGCGAAATTGAGTAGCGTCAGTTTGTGCTTGTACAGTTCGTAAACCATGTAGCCCAAAACCTTATCGTCTCGCTGAGCCACCATGCCCATGCAATTGCGTTGTCGAAGTGCATCGACAAAATCTCTCTTGTCCCAGGGAAACTCAAATCGCTCAAACTCGATGTCCAAAACCTCTTTCATGTGGCGGAGGATCATCCAGCGCATCGGCGGCGTGTACGGCGTGTCAGGTATTCGTTTCATCGTTCTAAAACCCCGTCGCGCGTATAGAGGTTGCATCGTGGCTACGGTACAAACCCAGAGGGTATGAGAAGCTACGCACGACGGGGTCGGCGACGGGCTTGGCGGTGTTGGAAATTTCGGTCATCACCGGGGCGGCAGTGAATGTGGTCGTGGCGGACGGCGGCAGTTCACCGAAGCTACTGCGCTTCCTGCCCCTACAGCGGTTGTGCATACCGTTTACTTTTTTCTGTCGATTTTTCTGTCTGCGTTTCTTATACATGGCGCAAAAAAAAGGCGCTCGGCTCCCTCCTCCAGCGGAGAGAATCGAACGCCCTTTCGGGTGGCCCATACGGGACTCTAAGTTTACGCAACAGCCAGCGCACAGCACCGGCACTTACTTCTCCTGTTGATCTTAATTGGACTCAAGCCCAAGTAGCTCCACCTCTTGCCCGAAAGTGCCTTCCTCGCAGTCGAGCGAGATACACATATCTCGCATGACCGCATGGAACAAATTAAACATAAACCAGATTTCACAAATTCGTAAAGCCTTCTCACATCTACCTCGGACATCTTGGCGCATGCATTCTTTTCCCCGTCCCGTTCAATCAACTTCGTAGCAATTGAGTGCTGGATGTTCTCTAAATTAGTGACCCATTCCAGATTATTGACACAGTTGTTAGTTTTCACGCCGTCAATGTGATTAACTTCCTCAGCGCCATCCCTTGGCTCAAGAAACGCCTCGGCAACAAGACGATGCACTCGCCTTAGTTTAGTTCCATTGCCTCCTGTACCAATTGTAACTACGTAGTAGCCCTGCTTATTGAGTTGTGGTTTTCTCTGCACGCTTGGCAATGTTTGACGCCATCCGTTCTTCCTGATTATTACGCGGTCAACACTGCGCACATTGCCAATACTTGAGACTTCATAATATGGATTGTCTAGCATCTGCCTCCACTCTTGAACTATAATCGCCACCGTCTGAACCTCCATGAAAGGTTTGGGCCATGCCCCGGTAGTTTGCGCTACGCGGGGCTCTTTTCAGATTTTAGAACAACCCCGCTGTTCACGGCTACAGGGCCGGCACTCAGCGGGGCACGGTTACAGGGTGTTTCCAGTTACATCTCAAACCTCTTTCAACAGTGACCATTCACGGTCCAGGAGTTACCTCCAGTAGCAGATATCCTAAGCCTTTCTGCGGAACTTTGTCAACCTCGGTGGGGGCCGCTGGGCCGGCAGTTCCTCCAGTAAAATGCGTATCTTGCCATTTCGCAGCACAATTGCCGTTACGGCCCGGTTGGCCTCTGGGAACACGAACCGGCCGCCCGGCTCCAGGTCTCGGCTCCACTGTCGGTGTTTCGATGCTTCCATGCGGTCGGCTCTCCTAGTGCGATTCTGGCCAGACTTCTCGCTTGTGCCGTAAGAGCATTTGGATTACTTCATCCACTCGCTGGGGCGTTTTGATCCGGCAGACTAACTGCTCGCCCGACTCTAATTCAATTGCAATCGCAACAGCCTGGGGCGGTCCGCTGCCGTCTGGCGTTGGACACCACGACCCTACTGTGAAGCTCTCGACATTGCGCCCCCACATTTCCTTGCCGCCAAACTCGGCGGGTGGTAATCTTCGCTTTGCCATTAGTTCGCTATCCTTTTGTCATCGGTGCGTAGCCGTTTGCCGCAACACTTTTTGAATTTGACTCCGCTTCCGCACGGACACGGATCATTGCGAGAAATGCGCCGGACCTCTTTCACCTCAAGTGATTTTGTCTTTCCGGCCTCCAGCCGCTCTTGAGCGGCATCGCGGCGCGCGGCAAATGCCTCACGTAGCTTTTGCGACTCGAAGCCGAAAAGCCGGTCAGTAACTTGTCTGTCGCCAAAATCCTCTCGAATCTCTTGCATGATATTTTCCTTTCTCAGTGCCCACGCCGGGCCGTTAGCTCGGGATGCTTCAGGTACGCTCTCAGGTCGCGATAGAAGTCCTCCTGGGAACGGCAGAGCCAGTCCAGGTATTCGAGCGGCACATCATCGAACCGTTTGCCTTGGTACGCTCCGAAGGGCATGAGCGTGCTGCCGAGGCGGGCTATCGGCGTAGGCTGTTCGACCGAAATTTCGTCTTTCTTGCGATGCGGTAACAGCTTGGCAAGTTCCTTCAACAGGGACTCCGCAAAGTCGGCACCGAATCCATCCTCCCATTCCAAGAGGTCGAACAGTTCTATCGCTTGCCTTCGGCCATCGATGCACGCCTGGATTCTTTGCCGTTCGTTCATGCGGTCGGCCTCCTGTGCCGAGGGGCGGCTAGTCCATACGGTACTGGACAACGAGTGCGAAAATGAACGCGATGCAGACAGGGATGATCTGGAAAATAATCAACTCAGGGTATTTCGTATTCGGCACCACCAGTATGGTCATGCAAATCGCATAGGAACACGCGATGATGATTAGTGCTAGTTGCTTCATCGTCTCTCACTTTCTCGCGCTGGGGCGGCTAATCGGTTTAATTAAAGCAAGCGAGCTTTTTGACAGCTATCAATTATCGTTCCCAATGTTTCCAGGTCGGCGGGAGATAATTCGAGTTCATAGTCGTGAGATTGAATAAGCAACCGACCTGTCTCAGGATACCATTTCCAACTTCCTGCTCTATGAGAGTCGGGGTTGAACGGTTTTGTTTCCAACGTGATTTTTAACTCGGATGCAATACATTTAGTAATTTTCATTTGTCGTCTCTCACCTTTCTCCGCGCTTGGCGGTGACTTGGTAACTCCCAATTTTCGATCACGATTTCCCAATCGACTTCATTAACTGGCGCATCCCCAAATGAGGCAATTTTGTTCATCTGCTCTTGGATATGCGGTAGTCGTAAACAGTCTGGGAACAGTTTTGCGACCTCCTCTGCGCCTAACGTGGCGGTAGGGCCAAGATCGGATTCCTTGATGAACCACGTCATCAAGCAATTTGCGCATGACTTTCCAGTCGTCTTAGTCCCACGACGAAAGTAGCTTGACGCCGACTTAGGCCCGACCTGACAAAGCCGTCCGCACCGCTCGCAAGACTTTTTAGTGACTGAAGATTCTTCCGAAAAAAGACTATGCTGTGTCACGGCCCGTCCTCTGCGTTGCGGCAGGCGAGGTTGTGGGTCAGGATTTTGTTCTGCGCCTTGAGTGCGGCGATCTCGTCACTGAGTGCTTTCAACACGCCGCGCAGGTCGGCTAATGCGGCGAGTATTTCGGCGGCAGTGGGCTTAAGCATGACTTGCCTCCTCTAACTCTCGCACGCGATTGGTGAGGTCAGCGATGACATCACAGCCTGGACCCTTGTAGGTCACTCCAGTCGGTACAAAGTCAAACCAGATTTCCGTGCCGCACGCAAAATAGACGCGGAGACGTTTTCCACCACAGTACAGCACGCCATATTCGTCAGCTCCGCATCGCTGGCACTTTTCAAGATCGACTGCCGCGTGCTCTTTCATCCTTCACTCCTCTGGTTTCAATTTCCGCACGGCGTACCTACTGGTAATCACTCACGTGGAGGAAAAACTCTGGCAACGGTCAGCGAAATCCAGGTAGACTGAATGCGTTCCCGTGCTTCGTGCTCAGACAAGAATTTCAACTTCATAGGCAACGGTTCGCGTGACCACGACCACCGCGGTCCGGTCAGCATCGATTGTTCCTTTTCTGTAAACAGAATCCTCGCGTCGATCTCTTTCACCACGTCGGGAATTTCCTCCGGCAGGTCGAATCGCTCGGCGATCGCCAGCCACAATCGCCGCTCGATCATGCCGATTTGCGTCACGGAATATCTGCGGTTTTCCCAATTCGACCACGCGACTCATGTAGCCATCCATGACGTTCCTGCCGAGGTTTTTGTGGATTCTTGTTCAAACCCCGGGGCCGATTGCGCCGACCCCGGGGTGTAAATCCTCTACGATCGAACACTAGGCCGTCGGTCGCGATTGCAGCAACCGGACCACCTCGGGCGTGACCTCTTGGAAGAACGCCAACAGTTGCGGAGCTGGCAAACTGCGTTCAGCGAACTTCCGCGCCTCGTCGCCTTGCAGCACGTCCTCCAGCGAGGCCACCGTCACAGTGCCTGTGCCAACGTGCTCGACAATGCGTCTCTCGACGATCGACAACGCTCGCACGGTGGTATCGTCTGCAGCCACCGTATTCAGCAGTTCAAAGATCGCTTTGCTCCGGACCATCGGCAGGCGGTTGCGAAGCGACTCGCGAACGAGTCCGACCATGATGCTGCCATCGGGATCCGCCGGAACTGTGACCGCGACAATTGGCGCAGACTGCTCTGGCGCTGGCGGTGGGGCGAACGCCGGGGCATTCTCGGCAGGTGTCGTGGGTCCATTCTCCGGAGCAACCGGCGCGGCATCGGCTGTCTGAGGACCGCCGGTCTGAGTCTGACCCGTGTAAGCCTCACTGGCTTGCTCTACCGTTTGCGTCTCGACGGTTTGGGCCGGGGCTGGTGCGGCAGCGGGCGGAGTCGTTTCTTCCGCGGGTGCGGTCGGCGCGGCGGCCGATTCGGGCCCTGCAAATGATCCTTGCGATCCGGGGTCGATTGATCCTGTGGGGTTTTCTTCGTTGGACATGGCATTGAGTCTCCTGCCTACGGGACAAAAAATCACCGCTACGCAGCGGTGGGAAAACTAACCTTCACGAAGTCGATAACCATTTCCTACTTTCTCAAAGGCTTGGTCGTCAAGCACACGCTCCAGATGCTCGACGGAAAAGTTGGTGCGTCGTGATAGCTCGTTGATCGTGCGCGGCCAATCGGCGAGTGACAGTTCAGCGCGGACTATGTCGCGAGTTATAGTGCTACCCTTCTCTCCGCCGGCTTCGCGATCCATCTTCGCCAAAATTTCCGGAAGTGTGCGCTCTTTGCCTTTCTTGGAGTGGTTTGAATCAAGGGGCTTGCGCGTCTTGCTGGGCTGGCCTTTGGCGACAACTATTGGCGCCTCGACCCGGGCGAGTGGCGCGTTCGATTTCGGCAGTGGCTCGATATCTGGTTCGTCGGAAGGCTTATCCTCGTCGCGCGCTACCGGTTCCCTGAGTTGCGGTTTGGGCTGCGGTATTTTCTCGCCGTCATGCTGGTCTGTCTCCAGCAGTTTGATTTTGCCTTTGGGGTGAACGGCGACTTTTCCGGTGTCTTTTGCCAGCTTGATAATCAGAGTAGGAATTCCCGTGTGCCTTTGGATAATTCCCGGGGCTCGCCAGCCAGGATTGTCACGCAGATACTCGAAAAGCGCTTCCAGGTGATCTTCGTCAGTGCGTTCGTCTACTTCCGGCTCGGCTTCGCTCGGCCCTTCCACTTCGGAGTCGTCGTCGACGTCTGATAGGTCATCGACCACCGATGCCTTTTCGGCGATGTCAGTGTCGTCGTCGACGTGACCTATCGCCCGCGCCACGCGCAGCACGAGGTCTGGATATTTCTCGGCGATTTCGACCAGTTCCTGCGCAGCGCCGAGCCGATCCTGTTCATCATGCAGCAGCGATTTAAGGGTTGCGTCCATGCGGGCGTGCCTTATGTAAACCTCTTCGGTGGGGGCGGCGGCGACGTAAGCACCGGACCAAGCGGCGGCAACGCCATACCGGTCCCGATGCAGGCGTGGCAAGTCGTGCGTTTGTGCCAGCGCCAGAATTGCCACCAGTGGCCGTAGTAACCATAGATTTTTCTACGGATACGGTTCTGTACTCTTTCTCAGTCGCGACGTTCTCGTTCAATGGTTGCTCATTCTGCGTCTTCAGTGCGGCGTTCTCGTCAATGAGCTCTCTCAGCACGCGGCGCAGGTCGTCGAATCTCAAGTTGCGGTCGGGCCAGCCGGGGAGTGGTAGGGAACGAAGACGGACGGCCCAGCACGTGTAGACATCGAACTCACCACCATCAATCGCGGCGAGAATTTCTTGGACGTTGGGCTCACGCATGGTCGGCCTCAACTTTCTGGTTTGGGAACTCTCTCACGCGCAAATCTTCCGGCCATTGCGACCAGTCGCCGCCTTTGGAGTCTCGAATCTCAGACAGCTCGCACTCGATGTCTGCGCAAGGACAACTGCCAAGCTGCTTGACAAAGCATGGCACACCGACCGCTCGGCACTGCTCAATCAATGTACTAATCCATTCAGTGTCGCATCGCCTCGCCTTCGGCCCACTTTCTCCACCGACAATCACCCAACTGGGCGCGATGCCGTTTCGGATCACAGCCCAGAGGTCGATCGCTTCAATCAGCGGCTCAATAGCTTTGAAAACTTTCTTGCCGATATGGGATTGCGGCCATCGCCACAGCATTCTCTGGACCGATACCCAGACAATGACGGACCGTACTCGCCAAGCAATTGCCGCTGGGCAACCAAGAGCCAGCAAGCCCGCAACCGTCGACCAGCGCGAAGGTAGCCCGAGCACCGCGATATGCTGCTTGAAAATCGCTTGCGGTAGAAGTGGTTTCATGGTTCACCAGTTTCGTTGCGGTTGATGGAACGGCACGCCCATCGAGTCCTTCGGCGGATTGCCATTAGGCGCCGGCGTTTCATCTTTGTCCGCGGCCTTCAACTTCGCATCTTGCGCCGTTATTTTGTCGATGATGGCCTCGATGCAAAACAGGTTCATCGAGAGCCTGGCCCCGGGATCGCGTACGCGCGAATTGAATTCGATCACCGCTGCCTTAGTGCGCTCGTGCAGGCTCTTCGGCATCCTCACGGTTATGACTCGAATGACTTCCACTTCGGAATTCGTGCTATTCGTTTCCATTCTGAGAATCTCCCTTGGGTTTGTCGCGGGCGAGTAATTCGCTCCGCAAAATCTTCACATACGGCGGCGCCTCAATGCCCAAACACACTCCGGGTGGATCGCAGCCTTTCAACCTCGTGACCATGATGCGAATGTCGTCGCCAATCAAAATCGACTCGTTCAACTTGCGTGAAAGTATGAGCACTGCGAATCCTTTCTTGAAAATCCATGACCAGCGGCCCCGTCCGTGCGACCGCCGGTCGATTGTGCTTTACCTCGCGTGTAAACGATTCCTCAGAGGTCCGTCCCCGTTTCGTTCACCAGTTCGGTAAAGACTTTTAGCCGCCGACATCGTGCCAGCGGGTTAGCGTTGTCTGCCGAGTCTGTCTCGCTTCTTGTCCCTGGCCCGGTCCTCACGTTCGAGACGAGCCGCCACGTTGAAGTCGCTGTAGTCCGAACCCTCGTCCGGATCAGAGTCAAAATACGCGCCGCAGGCTTCGCATCGGTACTGGCCGCCGCCGATCGACTTCACCCGCTTCACGCGACCGCAACCCGGGCATTTTGGTTTCGTGCTCGTGCTCATGTCTTTTCTCCTCAAGTCATCTCGCGACTGGCGGCCAATCAACCCTTCTGGTTTACCTTCACGACTTTGACGCTCTCGACGCCCGGCTCAATGTAGTATTTTTTGCCCGACACGATGTAGCAATCCAGTTCGTGCTCATGCAGCGCCGCGGCAATGTCTTGCAGCCGGGCATCCATCCCGTCCTTGAGCGACTTTCGTTTCTCCCGGTCGGCTTGATCGGCATTGCACAATTCATCGAGTGCGGGGATCCGCTCGTCGACGTCCTCCATGCCTTCGAGCGGATTTTGTCTCGGATTCCAAACGTCGAGTCCGTTCTCCGCCGGCACGATCTTGGCCGCTCCCGCTCGTTTGCGCTGTCTCGTCTTGGTCGCCATCGGTAATCTCCTTGGTTAGGGGGAAAGGTTAAAACATGCTTGGTTGTGGCGTAGGCGCCACCGTTGGCGCCGGCCTCTTTTTCTTGGGGCTCTGGATGCCCAGCACCGTGTCGGCCGCTTCGCGTTGCGCCGCGATCTCAGGCTCGGCCAATCCTTCGGCAACCAAGCCGAGACGGTAGAGCCCGTAGGCGTCGTACTCGTCGTTCGAGCTCAATAAGACGCCGTAGCGTTTCGTGAGATGCGCCGCGATCATGTCCTTCGTGCCTTTGCCAACGCCCGTGCAAAACTTTTTCAGCGTCGACGGCGCGACCTCGAAAATTCGCGGCGTGAGTTCCGCCAAATGCCAGCGCAAAATTCCGCCGTACTCTGCGATCCCGGAGACGGCGTTGCCCATGCTGGCGAAGCTGTAGCCCTCGATGTAGACCGCGGCGATCGGACCGTCGCCAATCCAGTCCATGATCCGCGCGACCAAGTCGTCGTAACGCGCGACGCGCCCGGACACGTTTTTGCCGCATGGCAGCGACGAGAAAACGGCCAAGCTGTAACTGTCCGTGTCGGCGCCGCCCTGAATGACCGCCGTGCTGGTCAGCGACGGATCGATGGCTAGGATGTTTTTTGCGACGTCGGTCATTTCATTTCCTCCAGTACGTACCGGTGACACAGCAGCAGCTTGCCGCCCACGTCCTCAAATCGTTTTTTGCACTCCTCGTAATCTCGCCGGCTCCCCGCCAACTCCACGCAGCGGATCATGCGCGACGTGCGCGGCACCGGCTGTTCGTACACGATGCGGATGATCTCCTTCGGCGCCAGCTCGCGACTCAGGCCGAACTCGAAGGCGATCTCGGATGTGTGATCGTGGTCAGGCATTGTCGTCTCCCGGCGGTGCTGACGGGCTATTTTTTTCGGCCTTCGCGGCAGACTTCGAACTCGGCTGGTTCGTAGGCGGCATGGTGATCGCCTTCCACTGCGCGTCGAAGTTTAGGCCAGCAGCTTTGCAGACGCGAATCAGTTCGCTTTTTAGGTACCCCCACGGTCGCCGGATGACTTCACCTCTCAGAGTTCGCTCCTCGATCTGGACGACGATCGCCATAATGCTATCACGCAGGTCTGGGTAGGCTGCAGCGATCGCCGCTGTCTTAACGACCAACTCGTAATTCGCGAGAGATAGCTTGCCATGCCCAGGTTGGACACGACCTGCAATGCTCTTGCTCTTGGCGCGCAAAGCTTCCCAAACCTTCCCCACATCCACCGGACGGACGGCACGGACGGCACGGACGGGAGCGACGGGCGGTTTCTCTCCGTCGTCCGTCCGTCCGTCCGTTAGGTCCGTTAGGTCCGTTAGGTCCGTAGTCTGGGTATTGCCCAGGTGACGACTGGGTGACGACTGGGTATCTACTGGGTGTCGGCTGGGTGGTGTCTGTTGGCCGGACTGGTTACTGTCTGGGTGTTGCCCAGGTGACGACTGGTCGGGAATACCATCCCAGGTTTCAAGCCATCCGATCTCCGCTTTTGAAGCCCACTCGAAGAGCCGTTCGAACTGGTCTGCGGAAGCCATTCCTTGACTCAGCGCGGCGAGCCGATCGAAGGTGTAGGGAACGCCACGAGAGGTCGCTAGAACGCCTCTCTCTGGCGCCTGTGAGGCGATGGCCACTAGAATGCACCAAATGCCGTACACCTCGGCTGCCCCATCCTGGTGCGCGTCAGCGAGCATCTGGCAACCATTAGAACCGAGATTGGTGGGCATGGATATCCAAGGCAGGGAGCGAAATCGTCGGCTGTCGGCAGTTTCGAAAGTCTCCCGCCACTTGGCGATTTTGTAGATTGTCTTTTCAGGCATCTATAGCCCTCCCCCTCTACTGCTGACCCCTGGTTTCGTCCACTAAACGGCCCTAGCAAATTCGCCGTGTAATTTACTTATCCCAGCAGCGTAGGCGCGATGCGCTTCGTCTGGGGTCTTGAATGAACCGAAGTAATGCGGAATTCCGTCTTTTTTGCCCACCGCTACCCAACTACCGCGGATGAGGCGAACACCCTTAATACCATAACGATTATGGCATCGACGGTTGGCGTTGTTCTGCGAAATTGTAGCCTCCCGAAGGTTCTCAATCCTGTTGTCGTCACGGCATCCATTCTTGTGATCGAGAAGCATTCGCGGATGACACCCGTGGTAGTGAAGCCACGCGACATTGTGGGCACCGAGCATGCGGCAGCCTAGCAATGAGATATGTCGATAGCCTGTTTTGTTGTTGACGGAGCCAGCGATTGCCCCAACGTTTACACTGGTTTTATAGGGTCTCTTGCGCCATCTGAGTTGGCCCGTGTGCGGGTTGTAATCGAAGTATTCTCGAACAGTATCCGCCGAAATTTTTTTGATCTTGGGACTCAAGACCACCGCCTCCGGCTTAGTTTTCTTGGCCATGATCGGCCTCCAGAGTTAGGGGTTTGACTCTAATCTCCGCACAAGTTCGACAAATGCCACAGCAGCTTGCAACGGACTCAAGCCACGCCAATCCTATCCAGTAACTCCAGCCGATAGTTGGCGATAACGAAATCAAGTAAATCGTCCACTCGTTGGCCGTATGGATGCGTTCTGCATGTCCACAATTCTAGATTCTCAATACTATTGTCATGAGAATTGCCATTGCGATGATGCACAGATTCCGTGGCAAGTAATCTCCGCCGCAGATGTCGCTCCATCACAGCACGGTGTTCTAAAACCCTTCTGCCATCGTGCATGACAACTCGTCGGTACTTTTTGTGCATTGGTTTTTGTTGGTGTCCAAGAGTTTGTGAACGTGCGCTGCACTTAGTCGAGCAAAACTTATCCCTTGATGCTTTTGGCTGGAACTCATTGCCGCACGATGAGCACGTAATTGGCACGAGCTTTCTTCGTAGCGCTGATGCGCATGCGTGGCTGCAAGCTCGCCGCGATTCCCATCGGTTTAACTGCCAACGAGGTTTTCGATGGAACTGCTTTCCGCAATATCGACAAATCTTCGGCTTAGTCGGCGTCATCTTCTTGCCCATATCCCAGCCCTTTCAGTAAGAACGACAAACGATAGTGCTGCTTGCAACGGAACGCAACCATTTCCTGCGCAGCGAAGCTGATCGGATCGGCTCGCGTCCACCACCAAGGTGAGCCCATCAACCAGCACACGAACGCCGGGTTTAACCGCCGGCGCTCGGAAGTCGAAAGAGCCGTCGGCGACAACTCGATCCCATCCGTCGAAGTCACCGGGACCAGGGGCGAAAAGTTCGCCGCTTGATCCGGCAACAAGTCCTCGCGCTCTTCCGCTCCCACTTGGCAGCGGCTCGTGTGCATCTGGCCCGCTGGGGTCTGCCACTGGTCGACCTGGTTCGCCAACTGAATCCCGTGATCCACTTCGCGAGGCGTTTGCGTTCGCTCGTGGGAGTTCGGCGTTGCCCACTGCTGCGCCTGTCCCGCCAGCAACGGCTCGTCGATCCGCTCCCCGCCCCGGCTCACGCTGCCGCCGCCCATCCCGTTCGGACTCGCCCATTGACTCGTCGCTCCAGTCAGCGTTGGCTGAGTTGTCCCATCCTTTTGATTCTGGTAATCGCCGACTTCGTGCGAACGGATGGTAGGCCAAGATGAACACTCGCTCGCGTCGATGCGACGCGCCAACCGCCTCAGCAGTGATAAAGAGCGGGCTTTCGATTTCATAACCCAGTCGGCATAGTTCCTCTCCGAAAGATCGAAACCATCCTCCTCGAACCCAGGCAGGGACGTTTTCGAGGAACACCAGGGCGGGTCGCATTTCTCCCACGATGCGGAGGAAATGGGGCAAGGGGCCGTCGCCGTCTCCGAAGCTGCGATGGTCGGCGTTGCCAAGCTGCCTGCCAGCGCAAGAGTATGGCTGACACGGCAGGCCCGCAATTGCGATGTCCACCATGCCGTGAAACGGTCTGCCGTCAAAGGTTGCGATATCGTCCCAGACAAGAGCATCATCCAACGACGATTCCGCCATCCTCGCCACGATAACGGACGCTGCGTATGCGTCCCGCTCAATGTAAGCCAAACTTTTATATCGTACGCCGAGCAATTCGCATCCTGCACGAATGCCTTCCGACAACCAACCAACGCCGGCACACACTTCGATTCCATTCCAGGTACATGAAGCCACACGTCATGCCCTCCATGCTTTTGCTCGGATGGCGTAAGCGTATGATTCGCTCATACCCAACCGCTTGCGGACACTAGACACATCCGACGCTACGCACAAACGAATCTGTGCAATCTGATCGTCTGTAAATTTTGCCGAACCATTCTTGCCGCCAACAGCAGCGTTCCCGTTGACTGCCTTATCAGACTCATTGCCTGATTGAGTGCCCCATCTAAGATTTCCGACAGCGTTGTTCCTGGGATCATCATCGCTATGCAACACCTGCGGAAGCTTCCGTGGGTTTTCAATGAACGCCAACGCGACAAGTCGGTGAACAAAGCAATTCATCTTTCGTCCGTTCACGACTGGTGTTACGCGAAGATAGCCCCGCCGCCCATGCGGTGATGGCATTAACGCTTTGCCGGAAATCTGAGAAATAATTGAGCCGTCGCTTCCAGCTATGTAGCCAGCAACGCCAGGAATATCACGATATTCGATCATGCCGACTCCGAATGATGCTGTAGTGATGATGGGAGAAGCCACATCAATCGACCCTCCCGTACTCCGCCAGCGAGGCGCCGAAAGAATCGTGAACGATGGGGACAGTCATCGGCTCTGTGTGGCCTTCCGGCAGGTATTCGAGACCGGCGCGTGATCGTCGATCGCTGTGCGACCAGCGGAGTTGAATGAGCCGACAGAGGTCCGCGATTTCCTCGGGCGACGGCGCGTAGCAGAGATCACGGTATTCGACGAGCCGCGTCTGCGTGGTGCCTTCGAGGCGGACCACGATCCGATAGGTCAACAGCCGGGTGATCCTGGCGAACTCTCCTGCCTCGACTGTCCGACAGCCGCGCACGAAGATTTGCACTCTGTCGCCGACGCGCAATTGGTGGTCCGTGAGGTCGATATCATCCGTGACGTTTCGGATCATCCTTAACTACTCCTGAGATCAATGATTCCAGTGCCATCCGGCCAGCGCGGCCTTGCGCCAGTACAATTTGGGGCCGCGCCGACCGGTGGATTTTGATTACAAGTTACTGACCTCTTCCGGATCCAATTCACCTAATCGTTCGGCCTGTGAACGGGAGATTTCGTCGCCAGGCGAGTTCTCTTCCAGCGGCTTAAACGAAATCGAGTTCGGGTGAATTTCGTAAACCCGGCCGGTAGCGACGTCCTCGACCATTGCCGTGTTGACACGCCTGATCGGCCCTCCCTTGCCACCGCCCACAGTCTTACTGCCGAAGAGGTGGAAGATGCCTGGCTTCCACTCGGCGTTCTCATTCAACCGATACCAACAAGCCCGTTGCTTGCTGGTGAGCCGATCGAACACGTCGACCATTTCGGTAAAACTTCTCATTGACTCCGTGAAATCGCTGAGTGCCGCAATCGATTCCTCATTCAACGCAAGTGTGTCTGACATGCTGTCCTCCATTCTTATGGGTAAAACTGGGGCCGTGAGTTTTCCATTGCACTTCCGCCCCGCTGGTGGCTACCAATCACTCGATTGGCTCTCCCGAGATCAGGTCCACTCCGCAACTCGGCCTCGCCCGCTCCACTGTCTCGCGTCGCGGACCATTCAATCGCTGTGGCTGGAGCGTGTGGTCGCGAACCACGGTGAGCGAGTCTTTGGCCATCGCGGCCGCAAAGCGAACTCGCCGCGATACGTCGAAGTCGGCCAACAATTCGTCACATAGGTCCAGGGCTCGCTCGAGGGCGGTCTCGCCGACGTTGTACAGTTGCGTCCGGCCAGGCAACAGGTTGTGGTGGAAATGGGGCATAACAAACCTAGGTACCGATGTAATCTTGGCTGTCGAATAGTTCTTGCAGCATCCGTGCTTCACTTCTCTTTCCTGTTGTCTGTTTCTTCGGCCAACTGTCGGGAATTCTCATATTCAGATTCGCTCTTCCATTGAGCTTCATGTAATCCACACAGTCGGAGAACATCTGCAATCCTTCACTGCGCAGAAATTCGAGCGGTAAGAACAACCAACCAGCGGGGCAATTGGTGATGTTCTTTTCTTCCGAAACCATCATGCCGAGATGGCCTCCCGTGTTGAGCATGCAGCCGCCCTGTTCTAGCGTATTTTTGAAATAAGACCGCCGCGAGATCGGGCAGGAGAATCCTTCGGGATATTTCATGGGTCGAAGCATGGTCAAACTCCCGCCTCGGGGGCCCGCGGATCGTGCTGATTGCATTTCGCCCAAAACTTCCTCTCGTCCGCGCGCATCAACAGCAGGTGAGCAATGACGTCGTCAGTCGGGACCATGCTGCCGGCGTAAGTGCCACGATAGAATCCGATCGGGTGCATACACAGCGCGGCAAGGATTTTCGTATTGTCATGGCCAAGCATTGGGGCAATGGCGAGCGTCGGCCGGCACTTGCGGAAGAAGTAGATGATCTTTGATCGCTTGCTGGTTTCCAGGAACGTGCCTGTCAGCAGGTAATAGCGGAAGGCACGGGAAGTGACCAAACCCTTGAGGCTGGCAAGTGCAGTGAACTCTGCCCTGACGCTCCAGGCTTGGGACGCACAGAGGGTATCTAGCACTATACTCGCCCGCTGCGACGACGTGCGATTCGGGATGGCCATGCACTTTACTTGACCATCCTCGCGATAGACGATGATCTGCCGCCCACGCTCGCGGTCGATCCACTGATTGACGATCTCGCAGTTATCGTGATCGACAGGATCGTCTTTTTTGGAAAGCGATGCGCCGTTGAGAGTGGCGTAGAGCGGGTGCCTCGGCTCGATTTCGAGACTCACGTCAACCATCGGCATGGGGTAGCCGGCCCAATTTCCGCCCTCGCCGGCCAGTGTGACGATCCTCTGTCGAATGTTTTCCCAACCGTCGTCGAGGCCCTCCAGTAGCGTGTGCTGAGACTCCAAGTCGCCACACTTCTCGATGCGCCGAGCCAATCGCGCCAGCGACTTGAGTTCTCGCTCCCGCTTTTTGTTGGCCAGCTTTTTTTTGGTGGCATTACCTGCCATTTCAACCTCCAGCACTTGGCGCGACGCCGGTCACGGACGTCGTCTTGGCGGATACTCTGCGACCATTGCCGCGTCCACGCTTTGATGGAGTAGGCGGCTTGGTGCCTGGCTTCGTTTCCTCATCCAAAGGAATCGGCGGCGCTGTCGGACCATCTGCAATCACGTACTCGCATGTCTTAGCGTCGAACCGTTTCACGCGGACGAATTCGCCGTCGACCTTGGCGAACAGCATGTAGCCCCGTTTGAGCATGTCTTTCACGACGCGCTCCGCCCGGGCCACTTCTAGCGGGTCTTTGCTGTCGAACGAAAAAACCATGTCGCCGGCTCCGCAGTTGAGGACCGACACGTTGGCGGGAATCGGTATCAGTGTCATGGGTTGTCCAGTGGTAAAACGCAAAAGTAGGACTGTGTCATAAAGTCATAAAATGCTGTGCTGTGCATGGCAATGCGTTGCGACGCGCTGCTCAGCGATGCGTAGCACCGCCTCGCTTAGCAGGATTATCAAACAATCCACGCTGTAAACTTTCCAAACGGGCCGCCAGACGATTTCTTATTCCTGCCGCGCGGCTTGATGTAAGCCCTGAACGCGCCGAGACCAACACTCATTCCAGCGAATCGTAAAATGTCCTCGAAATAGTTTGAGATGACCCCCATGCAGTCCGTGTTACTCGTGTCGACGATCAACTTAAAATTCGCCGCCCAAGTGTCGAAGCGAGGTCGGATTGCCACGATGGCCCCGCCCGTGTTGCCGTTGACCGCCCGCCGCATGTCAATCGCGTAGTCTTTTTCCGTGAGCGGTTTTCCCGTCTTGGGGTCGACCAACTTCGTGAGCGTCGTTTCATAGTCGAAGGTAAGACCGGCCTGGAGAATGGAAGCGGCGGAAGGGGCATAGCGCCCCGACCCGACTTTCAGCTTCATAAGTTCGGCGGCGTCCATGATGCAGGAGAACAAGGCGACGTTTGGAAATGCACAGTGGCCGTCCCCGTCGATGTAGGATTGTCGCCTGGCTACCGCCGCCGGCGCATTGTCTTGTTGCTTCTTGGTCCGTGTCGCGCCGCTTTCTTCCGGCTGCATATCGGCGGGATTCGCGCAAAGCAGCGGCGTGATTCCTTCCACATGGATTGTGAGCCGGTCCAGATTGAACAGCGTGGACTTCGCCGGCATGGCGGCTCCATTCTTTTCGATACGATTGGTGGGCTTCGTTTTCGTTTTCGTGGCCACTTGGTTGTCTCCTATTAGTTAAAGGGCTGTGCTGTGCTTGGCCGAGCATCGCCATGCGAGGCCCGGTTTCGCGCAGCATTGCCTCGCTCCTAAACGATGAATCGTAAAATCTGTGCTGTGGTTTGCGATGCGCCGCAATGCACCACACTGCTGGGCAAAGCAACGAAACATTTGTTCGATTAAATCCTGTGCTGTGCTGCGCTGCGCCACGCGTCGCGCTGCAAAGCGCTGCCACGCAGTGCCACGCACTGAAACATTTCACGCCACCAACAGCACCTCCAAGGCGTGGTGTAATTTCTGGAGCCGGGCGAACAGCTTTTCGTCATCCGGCAGGGACTTCGATTCCAACAGCTTCAATAGCACGTTGACGTGGTAGGAAGCGGTCTGCCCGCCGACGTGCTCATAAACATCCTCTTGTATCTTGGTGAGTTTCGTGCCGGCAAGGTGGGCCATCGGACGGCGGAGAACTACGTCACCGCGGGAGCCTTTGGCGGAGCGACTGCCAACGATATCCGTCAGCTTCTCCCGCGTGACGTGAAGCGCCGTCGCCAATTTCTCCCGTGAGATGCGGAACTTCTTTCCGAGTGTCGCACAGCGGGCAATGTCCGCCGTCGTGAGCCTTCGGCCGTGGGTCGCGTTGCGGGCAATAGCGTCCAGCACCATTTCCGCTTCGTTCTTGAAATCGACCAGCATGACTTCCATCTCGGCATCATCGCCAGATACTTTGATATTGGCTCGACGCCGGTGGAAACCGTCAGTGAGCCGCAAGCTCTTGACATCGGCGACGCAGGGAGGCAGCGCCGCCCCAGCCCGAATTGATTCCGCCAGATCGTAGACGTGGCCATCGAACACGCAGTTGCGCGGGTAGATGGAAAAATCTTCGATCAGTTCCGAGGCTTTCAGGACTTTAGTTTTGTGAGTCATGCGAATCCTTTCTGGTTGACAAAAATCTGTGCTTTGCTTTGCGCGGCGATGCATAGCCTGGCCCAGGCTCGCGGCGCCGTGCATTACGGGGTCGCTACTTGATGAATTGGTTCATAAAACTGTGCTGTGCTTTGCGTAACAACGCTTCGCCGCGCCCGACTAAGCTGGGCCCCGCGTCGCCGAGCCGCGCCTCGCGGCGACAACTAATAAATCTCCGCTCTCAGTTCACCGTCCGCCGCTTCCGCGCTGAGGATGATGATTTGCTTTTCATGCGCGAACTCAATAATCTCTTGCCGATTGGTTGGATCGAGGCTCTCGAAGTCCCCTTGGTCGACCACAACCACGCCGCCAGGGCCGACGCGCGAAGCCACCAGCCGGACCCCCAGCTTTACACGCTCGCCATGCGACAGCTCGCCGATCGGCTCGGCGCCGCGATCTGTGTTTACACGCAGCAGGCCCTTCTCGACGAACAGACCGATGTCCAGTCCGGCCACGGCGTCGGAGAGTACGCTGTCGATACCCAGCGCGGCGGAGCGGAAGAGGTCTGCGATTTCGTCCGCGGCCTTCCCCTGCTGGAGTTCCTTGTCGGCCAGCGCCTTCGCCTTGTCGTACTCGCGGGCTTTCACGCCAGTTTCGACGGCGTCGCGGGCTGTATCGACACGCTGCGATGCCGCCAGAACTTCGCTGATCGTGATGGGCTGCGGTAGTTCAGTGGCGAGGATCTTCTCGAAACCATCGCGCATGGCGACAAGCCGTTTGTCGGCAAGCACAGCCGCCTCGGCCAATTTGTACTCGGTTGCCGCCTCGGACTGGATTCGCTGGGCTTCCGCCAGCGCCGCTTCCGCCCTATTCAGTGACTCGACTGCCGCAACCATACGGGAGTCCACTACTGCCGAATCTGCGGCTGGCAACTTCGCCAGCCTCGCCTCGGCTTCCTCGCGTTTGACGGCTTGGTCCTGTTGGTCACGGTCCCGCTGTTCAATCGAAGATTGTTCGCGGATCGCCGCCTCCAACTGCGCCTGCAGCTTGGCCGAGTCCCGCTCTTGCGTGGGCCCAAACTCGGTGGCGTTGGCCATGAGGCCGGTCGACTTTTGATGGTGGGCCACGGCGCGGGCCGAATTGTCTCTAGCCCCTTGCTCAAGTTTGCGTTTCACGCGGCCAGCGTACTCGACCAGATCCTCGCAGGGCTCCACGGCCAGCGACTCGAAAACCGGCGTGGGAATCAGCCGCGGCGTGAACAGCGCCGCATCGCCCGTGACGCCCCGGATCGCCAGCAGACTCTTGATCCGTTTCGCGTCGGCCGAGGCCGGATCGTCGATGCCAGGGTCGATGAACGCGGCCAGGTCCAGCTTGCCCTCGATGCTCTGGACATCCAGGTGTCCGCTCTTCGTGATCCTAGGCCCGATGTTGATTCTCGCCCCCCAGCCCTCGGCCGTCCCCTTATCGGCCCCGTCATGGACGGTCGGACGCTCGTCTCCGCCCAATAGGCGCTTGACCGTGTCGAGCCCGTGAGACTTGCCAGTACCATTCGCTCCGCGGAGCAAAATGAGCCCGCCCCCCTCGGGAGTCTGAAACTCGATCGACTTGACCGCTCCGGAATTTTCAATGGTTACAGTCGCCATGATTCACTCGCTTTCTAGAACTGATTGGTTTGTCACCGTGTCGGCCAACGCCGCTACTTCGTTTTCCCCCACTCGGCCAACTTGACCGCGTGCTGGGCTATGGCGAGCCGGTCCGGCGCCACCGCTTCGTCCGCCTGCATCTCGCCGAGCACGACTTTCTTGTCGGCGACTGTGGGCGCGGCGGCAATCTCAGCTTCGTAGTCGCGAGTGATGCTAGGCTCTGCCTCCGCTTCGGGAGACGGCCACACCACCCCCAGAGCATCCAGCCGCTTGGCGGCCGCGTCCTGGATCATGTCGACCAGTTCGGTCGGCAGTTTCGTGCCCGGCGAGCACCACATACTCAGCAGCGCTTCAATGCCCGCCTCGTCGGCCATGACCATCTTGTCTAGGACTCCTTGCAGCCAATCTGGCAACGGCTCTCCGGTGCTTTCCGGTTTCTCGCCGTTGGCATCGTTCGTCTCCGGCTTGTTGAGGATCTTGTCGGCGAGCGTGTTGAGCGTCGTTGGGGCCACTGGTTCCGCCGGTGCGGAAGGCGCTGACATACGCTCCAGATCGTCGTCGGTCAGTACGCCCATAATCACTTCCGGGCAGTAGCGCCGAGCCCACTTGATCGCGCCGCTATAGCACAGCTTTTGGTCCGGGTCTTTCTTCCACATATCGTTCTCGGTCTTGGCCTGTTTGACCGACAATTCGATCGTGAGCACCTTTTCGGAGCCCTGGAAAGTTGCCGAGACGATGACCGTGCGCTCGTCGCCTTCGCCTTTGAAGTCGTAAGCCAGCCGTTCTTTCAGGCCAGCGCGGGAATTGACAACGGCCGCGACAAGTTTCCCCTGATAGCCGAGTTTCCCGTGAACGACATAGGACTCGTCGGCAACAGCAAAAGGATCAAACCCCCAGCGGTAGGCTTGGTTCACGACACGCAAACAGTTGCCGACAGTTTCGGACTGATTGCTACCTTTCAGGTGTTTCGGGCAGAGCGAACTGCCGCCGATGGCTATTGCGACACGCTGCATTTGGTTGAAGGTTTCAGTCTGCAACAACGCGCTTTGAGCGCCGGCCGGTTGCATGGCCAACGGCGAGGGAGTGCTGGGGACAAGAGCGGAACTTACGGTCGGTTCTGGGGCGGTTACGGTACTCATGCGAAGGTCTCCACGGGTAAGGTCGCGTCGCTGCCACGCTTGTTATTGCACGCGGCGCAGGCGAGCGCGATGTTGTTGGGATCGTTCGTCCCGCCCACGCTGAGCGGAATAACGTGTTCGAGCGTGGCCGTCTTGGCCGTCAATGTTGCTCCGCACCACTTGCAATGCGGGTCTTGCTCCAAGAGTTGCCGCTTGATCCAGCGCGGCAATTGCTTGCGTTCGGCAACGCAATAGTCCTCAGGTTCCGGCAGGGCCACGCCCTTGGGCGCCTTGCAGGTCCGCAGGGTGCGGAAAGATGTCGCCGCGACTTCATACGCCGTGCGGTCGGTGGTCTTGAGAGAGAGCCAGCGGGCGTCAGGCGTTACGCCATAAGTGCTGTCACCGATCCATGCCTTGAACTGATTCTTGATCCGTTCGATACGGCGGTCGCAAGCCTTGGCGACGCGTTGGGCCCGTTCGTACATGGAAAGAATTGCATCGGCTTCGGCCGGCAATGCCGCTACCGTGCCGTCATCGTCTGGATGAAGTCTCGCGAGGGCCTTGGCTGTCGCCGCGGATTCGTCCATCGGCGGCTCGATCTGGTCCACGACGTAACCCCAAAACTCTTCCAGCGCCACCAACAGCGCGTCGATGAAGTGCTGGTTACGCTCGAAATAGAATTGCTCCAGGCTTTGGCTGCCGAAGAATACGGCGACCACACCCCAGTCCCAGCCGGTCACCAGTAACTCTTGCATCAGTTGCACTTGCACGGCCACCGGCGGCTCGTCGCGCCAATCGCCGCGGCCAAACTCGCTCCAAGTCTTGATACTGAATGAGCCAGGCCGATCACCAAACCGTTCCGAATGAAACACCACGGCATCCGGAGTGCAGTGAATGTGGCTGTGGTCTGGATGGCGCGCCAGCGTGTGCTCGGGCCAGCTCTCGATGCGACCGCCAAACTTGCTGGTGTAAAGCCGCTGGACCCATCCCTCCATGCCGAGCCCGATCTGCTGCCGTTCGGTGGACACCGACAGTAGCGGTGGACGCACCTTGTCGGCCCAGACCTTCACGGGTGAACTGTAATCGCCGGCGAGGCCGAGGATGGCCGGGCTGTCGCTGCCACCGATACTCTTGGCCCGCTCTTCCAGCCAGTGCTGCCGGTCACGGCACTGGACCAACTCGGCCGTGGTGAGCTTGGCGATGGTGGCGAGGTCGTTTTTCATATCGTTCTCAACATCTTCAACTCGACTGACGCACCGTTTCCCGAACGACTTCCTGCCGCAGTTGCCATGCGATATGGGGATCGCTAGCGCCCGATCGCGACGCTGGAAGGCATGTCCGGCCGTGCTCCCGCACGTCCCCGTCTGTCCGTGAGTGTTCGCGCCATGCTGGGCATGGTCTCGGTCGTCGCAGTGAGTCAGTCAAGTTGCCCATATCGTTCTCAAACTCCGCCGCCGGCAGGTGCTAACGACTTGCATCCCGGCCCGGTGAACGCGGACAGGTGCCTGCCGGCAGCGGGGCGTTCACTCCTGAAACCGTTTTTTCAAATGTTCGTAGAGTTCTCTCAATTCACTGATAACAAGTGCGTCGCAGATCACCTCAATCTGTTTGTAAGACTCCAAGCACTGCAAGGCATCGATCGCAATCTTCACAAGTTGATCTGCGTTCACGTTGTTAATCGTTATGTGGTGCATCGCTCACCTCTCCAGCACTCTCAGCGCCAATACGGAAATCGCCACCAGCCCGGCCACGGCGAGGCAAATCAGCGCAGCCCAGACGGAGTCCAAAAACTCCGCGGGGCTCGGCTCTGGCTCGCTGTCCAGCAGATCGTCGTCCGGCTCGGGAGTCGGCGTGGACGTGGTTTCCCATGGACCGGGGTAATCGCGATAGCTGCGTGAGTAGGGGTCGCTCATGGCGTAGCCTCCACTCCAGCCTTTTCAAACTGCGACCGCACAAAAATGTCGAGTTCGTTGAGTTCACTGGCTAATTGGGCCACTATGATGGCCAATCTTGGCAGCGGCTCCATGTCTGGACGCTCTCTGCCGAGAGTGCACCTCGTCAGTTCGTACCGCAACTGATGCGATTTGTGTCGAAGCAACCCTGTCCTGTCGGCAGAGGGGATGTTCACCAGCGAACTCCTGCCGTCCGCGCTAGTTCCGTCCTGCAGGAACGTCTGGATCGCCTCGACGTCGCCCTTATACTTGACCAATGCAATGATTGGGCCGACATGTGGTGAGCCACCCTTGTCAGTGCAAATTATTCGGGCGCTTCGGCCGTCGGTCGTTACAACTGGTTTTGTTGGATCGAACTTTCGCTGCGCAGCAACGGACATGGGTAAACCCCGTATTATGTGCCTCAGGCTGCCGGCCAGATGCGTCCGAACGCTTTGGCGAGAAGCCGTAATCGTTACGAGTGCCGATCCTGGCCGCGACACCAGGAATACGCTTGATCGGCAGGTACTTTTAACCCAACTGGCGTTATATTATCACGCAGCGGGACAATTGCAACACCAAAACACCCATATCGTGAGAATTTTTGAGAAAAAAACAAGCCGGCTCATTCATTTGCCGGGCGGCCCCTGGAATTACGCTCTTTTTTGTAGCGGGCGATCTCGGCCTTGTGGATATACCAGTCTGCGCCAGGGCTCATTTGGAAGCCTTCTAGGGCAGGGCTCTTTTTTTCCAGGAAATTATTGCAGTAGCGGCGCACGGAGTCGGCAGTCAGCCCAAGGGCCTCTGCCGCCTCGGCACAGGTGAGATAGTCCTTAGTTTCAATCGTGGGCATACTCATGGCCCTTGAAATTATCACGAAGCGTGTGTAAAGTCAATGCTCTCTGGAGCGGTCGTAACGATTCCGGCAGGAGCTAGAATGTTCGGCGCCTCGCGGCTAACCGCCACTCCAGAGAGCCATGTATTGCGGATTGGTCATGGGCTAAGTTGGTTGCACGGAAAACCCTGGAGCGGGCGTAAACGATTCTCGGCAGGACCAAGAACCGAGTCGGGGCCTCACGGCATCCGGGCCTCTCCCATAGTTCAGGAGGTTCCTTTAATGAACAGTTCAAAAACAAATGAGAATTGCGGTGAATTGGTCGGCGACTTCGACGAATTCATGGCCCTTCTCGCGAGGCTAAAAAAGACGCTGCCGACACTATCTCCAGAACTCAAGGATCGACTTCGCCGAATCCTTGATCTTCCGGGTGAAGCCGGCACCCTTGAAACTGAAACCACAGGACGGACAGTCAAAGTCACGCTGCGCCCTTCGCACAGTCTGCTTGAAATTGCGGCCGCAGCCGGGGCACTTGACGTCTAGCTTCGCGTTCTGGTCGATCACTCCCATTGTTCACCTCCAAATTCACGGAAAACCCTGGAGCGGGCGTAAACGATTCTCGGCAGGACCAGGAACCGAGTCGGGGCCTCACGGCTGACCGCCACTCCAGGGGGGAACTGTGGGGACGGGGCCAAGAGGCCCCTTTTTTCTTGACGTCTGCCAATCCACCTGCGCTGTGGAACAAAGCTCCCGGGGCTGGACTCGAACCAGCAACCGATCGGTTAACAGCCGATTGCTCTACCATTGAGCTACCCGGGACCGCGTTTCCCCTCCAGCGCTACTAAGCCGCTTGCGTTGGAAGTCGCTGGAAAGCGGCGAAAAGTTGTTGTCCCCGACCCCCACTGGAACTATATTGAAGCCAACACCCTAACGGCCGGCTGAGTCGGCATGGAGAACAACGGATTGCGCGGAGAGACGCGCCATGATTGCCGTCGCCGATTCTTTTGTCGCCCATGCCGAGCGATACATGCTGGCTAATCCTTGCTGTCGAAAGCACCGGGAAAACATACGGGGTCGCATCCGTCGCTTCGTGGCGTGGTTCCCGGGCTCCCCGAAATCGCTGGCGCCCGAAGACCTGAATGGCTTTCTGGCTTCCCTGGAGCGCGCCGGCCTCAGCGCTCACACTGTCAACGGCTACCGCGCGACAATCATGGCTGTCTGGCGGTTCGTGCTGGGAGAAAGAATTCGTTGGAAGATAAGGCGGGTACGTCCGCCGCAGAGAGAAGTGAAAGCCTGGAGCGTCGGCCAAGTGCGACAACTGCTGAGCGTTGCCGTGACGTTGCGTGGCCGGCTGCCCAACGGCGTGCAGCGGCGGCTGTTTTTCCTAACGGCGATCCACGCCGGGTTTTCCACGGGACAGAGATACGGGGATCTGGCCAGACTGCCAGTGGCGGCGATTCGAGCCGATAGGACGGCGACCTTCGTTCAATCCAAGACGGGCCGTCGCGTCACTGTTCGTTTCAGCGATAAGGCGGTGCGCTGCATTCGAGCTCACGGGCAGGCGACGGTAATTCCCAATCCGCACACGCAGCAGTGGTTTTGCGTGGCGTTCGGCGATTTGGTGGAACGAGCCGGGATCAGGCGCGGGAGCTTCAGGTGGCTCCGCCGCAGCGCGGGCTCGTATGTCGAGCGGGCGACTGGGCGAGGGCCGGAACTGCTGGGGAACACCAGAGCCGTGTTCGAGGCGAATTATCAGGCGGAGTCAATCACGAGGCGAGCACCGCCGGAGCCGCCGCGGCTGTAGCTACCACGGGTCGTCTACTTCACGGTAGTGAATTATTGCCGAGCCGTTCGGCGTCCGCCCCAGGAGGATCGCGTCGAATTCCGAACCGCGCACGGACACCACGAATCCACCGCTCGCGGACCGCTGGAGCACGCTCCAGGGATCGTCGTGGAACGCTAGTCGCGCGTGAGCGATAACGTCGGTTTCAGTGAGAGCTATTGCGTTCATTCGTTCAACCCCTTGCGGCGTATTCCTACAAAGCACCAAATCAACAGCAATAGGGTAGCCGGCTCCGGCACACTTACTGCCCCCAGTGGGCCAACGCCGCTTCCGTACTCACGTTGCCAGGCGAGAAAATCATTACCATCCAGATCATCGCCGTAGCGGGTTTCCCAACCAAGGGTCGAGTGTGTGAGGTCGGCGTTGTCCACATCGCCGTCACCATCGAAGTCGGCTGACGGGCTCACGCCGCTACGGGGCTCATTTAATAACGCAAGCCACGCGACCGGGTGGATTCTCTCAGGATCGTACTCGCCGCTCAGCACGGTCGCCACCGTTCCCTTGAGCACGTTTTGCATGAAAACGCTCGCGTGGGAGTTGGCGTCGCGGTAGAGGTCTGTGCCCTCTGGCATGTTGGCGAAAATGTTGCCGGTGGGAATCAGGTAGACGGGATTCGGGATCGTCGGCGCCACGGCGTCAAAAAACGCTTGATAGGTTTCCTGGTCCCATAGGTCTTTGTTAATTTCGCCGCCCACATTTGGAGCGTACCATTGTCCCAGCTTTTCCTCGATCGGCCACGCTGCGTAGATGAACACCTTAGTGAGTGGGTTGTTGTTGAGGGTAAGAAAATTTTGCAGAGCCGCAGACTCCGCTGCAATGTATTGGGATTGCGAATAAGAGTGAGCCGGATGCGTCTGGAACACCAGAGCATCCCACAAATTGTTCGGCAATGCTTCGGTAAACTTCCCGTAGCTACTCGACGGCACGTTAATCGTGTCCGGATCATTCCAAATATCTTCCATTGGCGATGAGGACCGGATGTGCCAGCCGCCTTGCAGATGGTCGTACACGTTCGGGTAGAATTTAGGCTGCGAGTCCCAAAGGAACGAAGCCCCGATGGCGAAGTACGTGATAAGGTTTGGCATGTTCATACTCCCTCTGGAATGTTGACCGGGACGAGCGGCTCATTTCCGCCTCACGTAGCGTTGAAGAAACTCGCGAATGACTTTCGATGGGGTGGTTTCCTCTTGGTATGCCCTCAACTTGAGAGCGTTCCATAGTTCATCTGACAGCCTAAATGTTCTTGTTGGTTCCTGACCAGTTGCGGGACGACCAACTTTTTTAGCATTTGCATTGGCGCGTATTCTTTTAATGGGAATCAACGATTGCCTGTTGTACTTGGGACGAAGTTTCTTGATCCACCAGCGTTCAATGACTCCCATGCCACAATTGTCGCACGGTAGTACGAACATTGCCTGATCGATAGATTCGTGGATGGGCTGCCTACTTCTCATTTCGTAGCTTCCTCTTGGCTGCCCTCAATAGCGTGTCGCGAGCCCAAACCGATGGCTGCGGAGCCCCCGCATTATCAATGAGGGACCGTTCATCCACCGTCAGTTTGATAAACAGCGGCGTGGCGTCCTTGGCTTCGCCAGGGGCCTTGGGAGGCCTGCCACGCGTGATTTTCTTACCCATGCGGCCATTATCCACGTGGTTCTCATTATCGGCAAGCCTGAAAGTCAGAAAAATTTCCAAATTTCGTACCTACACCTATTTACAGGCTAGCCGATAATGTTATACTGAGGGTGTCGGCTGAGGCGTTTCAAGCGGTAATTCGGTTTTGACGAAAGCGAGGGTAAGACAATGACAGACGCCCATTTTGACCACAGTGCTACCTATTCCCCCGAGGACAACAAGTTGCGGCTCTATCCAGCCTATCGGCTGCCGAAAGACGAGTACGATCGTTTGCGGGCCGCTGGCTTCAAGTGGGCGCCGCGGCAGGAACTATTCGTCGCTCCCATGTGGACCCCGCAACGGGAGGACTTGCTGATCGAAATGGCCGGAGAGATCGGGGACGAGGACACGTCTCTGGTCGACCGGGCCGCAGAGCGGGCGGAGCGGTTTGGCGAGTATTCTGACGCTCGGCGTCATGCCGCCGAGTCGGCCAGGAAAGCCGTCGACCGAATCGCGGATGACTGGATTGACCTGCCGGCCGGGTCGTTCAAGAATGCCGGGACCAACGTCAACGCGGCGATCGTGGTGATCGGAGCCGCAGAAAGCGAGTGAAGAACTGACCGCTAGCGGCTAAAATTCACTCGCCAAGGATGCCGCGGGAGGTGTAGAATAAGGCCATGAGCCGATTGAGTACCAAGCATGTTTTTCTTCCGCTCACCAATCGCACGGGACGCACGATCAGGGTCGGCGAGATACTACTTCCGCATCCGCTGATAGTCGATCCCACCGAGCATGTCATCGAGCGCGACATACAACCTGGGCACCATGTTTACGTCGCCATTACCGAAGGATTGGAGGGCTCGCAACTCGATATCGTGGAAGAGGATTGCTGTTTGGTAATGAGAACCATTTCCAATGGTAAGGATGCCCCATGAACAGTCAATTGATGCTTGTTGTCGATGTAGATCTCGCCACGCAACACAGCAATGGTCGCACGCCTAGGCAAATGATGAACGACTTAGGCGTTCGCCATGAAAGTGAAGGCGACGTTTTCGCGCAGTTTGTGGGACCGACTAAATATGGTCAGTGCCTATTCGGCGGTATCGATGAATCTACATTGCCGGCAGAGTTGCCAGTGTGGGTTAAGGCGATAAACACATCTGCCGGTGGAAATCTTGGACGATCGCAAGTCGCTGCTGCGCCGTGCTGCGGAACTTGAAACACAGGGCAAGCGAGTGTTTTTCTTCGTTTGGGCCGATTACTGGGATAGCCAACCAAGGTGAGGGATTGCCATGAACGCCACGCTCGCCATCCGCAAAGCCTTCCGCATCCAGCGTTACCGAGAACGATTCCGCGCCGCCACCGACCAGCGGATCCACGTCCGAGACAGAGCGGCGCTCGTCGCCGCGCTCAATGAGCAATTCTCACGGCAGCGCTACGCGGCCGACGATCACCAGTGGGTCACCATCGGCGGCAGTGCCGAAGGCGGTAAGAAACACGCCGGCGGGACGCCAGTCAGGCTGGACGAGTCTGGGCAGATTACCGCGGGCCCACCATCGCTTGAAGGCAAGTCGATTCACAGTCTCGGCAAGGCACCGGAGTCTGAGCCAGACGGCGATCTCTTTAGCGACGTCAAAGCGGCCGACAAGGCCGGTGCGTTCACGGGTCGGAAGTCGGAACCGGCCAGCGATGCGATTCCCAAGGCGCAGCCAGCTCGCGTCGGCGGCATCGACGCACCTTCCGTCAAATCCATGCCAGACGGGCGCAAGGTGGGACTCACGCTGCTGCGTCCCGACGAAATGGAAGCGGACCCGGCGCGATTCCAGTACAAGGTGAGCGGCATCGGCGACGAAGGCGTCACGGAAGAGTTGAAAGAGATCGAGCGATTCCGGCCGGAGTTCGCCGGACAACTCTTGGTGTGGCACGATCCGAAGGATGGAAAGACGTATGTCGTCAACGGTCACCATCGTTTCGAGCTCGCCCGCCGCTCTGGATACGACCAGCCGCTTCCAGTCTATCTCATCGATGTAAAGGATGAACGTGGGGCCCGTGCTCAAGGGGCACTGGCCAATATCGCCGAGGGCCGTGGCACCGCGATTGACGCGGCCAAGTTTTTCCGCGAGTCCGACATGACGCCGGATGAACTCAAGTCCGAGGGCGTATCGATGAAGGGCAAGACAGCCGACGAGGGCCTTAGTTTGTCGAAGCTATCGGAAAACTCCTTTACTGCTCTGGTAAACGATCAACTCGACGAGAAACGGGCGCTGGCCATTACCAGGAACGTCGACGATCACGACAAGCAGGACGAGATTCTGCGATCCGTCCGCCGTTACGAGCAAGCTGGCCGGCCTATGCGCGACGATGCCGTGGAGGAAATGGCGATCGACGCCGCGCTCACGGAATCGGTGGTCGAAGAGCAAACCGACCTGTTCGGGACAGAAGAGGTGAAGCGGTCGCTCGCCGCCGAGCGGGGCGTGCTCAAAGCGGCGGTGAAGAGCGAACTATCGCGGGAAGCTCGTGCTTTCACCGAGGTCGGGTGCCGCGGCCGCGCCGAAACACTGGCCGAGGCGGGCAACGTACTGGATATCTCCGGCAATCAGCAGCGGGCACAAGCGGCGCAACAATTATTGGCACAGTTTGTCAGCGATACCAAATTCAAGGGAGGAATCAACGATGTCATCAACGAATTCAGCAATCGACTCACCAAAGAACCCAAGCGAGAAAAAGAACTCATCCGAGAGCTCGTCGCCCAAGTCCGAACCATTTTATCACAAGCTGACTCCGGAAGAGAAAAAGCATCTGGCCCGGCAGACGGCGGAGATTCAGCGGCTCGAGAAGGCTACCGGAAGAGAACAGAGCGGGCCGTCTTTACGCTAAGGGAATCGCTCACCAACATGCGGTTCGCGCGGCAACTCGCTTACGGGATCGAGGCGCTGCGGTACGCCAAGGGATTCGTCGAGTCTGAGCATCCGCGGGACGATGAGGGGCAGTTCACCAGCAACGGCAGTTCCGCGAAGCCGCCGGCAGAAACGGAAATCATAAATCCTTCCAAGTCTCTGGCGGACCGGTTCGGAGATGACGCGAAGCAAGTTCCGGCGAAGATTTCCGAGGGACGCAGCCAACGTGAAATCAATCGCTGGCAAGAGAAACTGAACAAGGATGGTGACAAGGCGCTCCAAGCGCTCAGCGGTTATCTCGCCAGCCTCATTATTGGCCGCGACTTCAACGAACAACCCGACAAGTATTTCGAGCGGCAAGGGCTCACGGAGTTCGTGAAATGGTCTCGCACCGCCAAAGCTGATCTACAAAAGTCAGCCGAAGATCCCACGCCACGTCGAAAAGACGGTAAGCCAATTTGGAACCAATCGAATCGAGGACTACAAAACAGGTCGTTGCAAGTCGCGATGGCAGCGGGGCACAAAAACTGGAAAGTGAGCGACTTGCCGAATTCCGCTCAGGAAGTATTGGCCGATAAGAAAATAGACAGAAACCTCGGCTTGTTGCCGGAAGATGCCGACCAGAGAATCGCCAAGGCATTCGAGGATACGCCGGCCGCGATGCGAGCAGGACTCGTAACTGTGTTGCGTGATCGACTTGATCCCTGGTTTTACGACTGGGTTCCGACCCCAGAGGGTCGCACCGCCAAGACCGAGACGGGCGACGATAGGGACCAACTCCAGCGGGAAATGTTCCACCGCATCGCCGGCCACTTACTCCGCTACGGAATGCTGGAGCACAACGCGACTTGCTTCGGCGGGGACTGCTACGTGCTGGACAAGCCCAAGCCGCGGCAACAGGACTACGCGGCCGGACAATGGGACGAGTCAAAACACCCACGCGCGGCTGACGGCAAGTTCGGCAGCGGGTTCGGCCAGGCAGCGACCGCGGAGCCGCCGTCCACGCCATCCACAGACGCGCCACAGGCCCACGGTGAGGCGCAGAGTCAGTCGGCTGATCTTAGTGAGATTCACCGCCGCTACCCGCCGCACAATCCCGATGGCCACGACACGCAGTCGCGATACAAGCGTCCCGACGGATCGTACACACCCGAGCGAAAGCGGCTCCATGATTCGATCATCGGCAAGCACCTGGAGGGCGTGACGCCGTCGGAGTCGCCCACGGTCTACATGCTCGGCGGCGGGACGGCCTCCGGCAAAACTAGTGCCATCAAGTCGGGCCTCATCAAACTGCCGACCAACGCGGCACAGGTCGACCCGGATGCCATCAAGGGCGAGCTCCCCGAGTACGCGGCTCTCACAGAGGCCCGAGACGTGATAGCGTCCGCGTTCGCGCACGAGGAATCGTCGGACCTCTCGAAACAGGTGATTGCGGCCGGACTCTCCAGCGGCGTCGACGTCGTGGTCGACACCACGGGCGACAACAGTCTTGAAAACCTGCGAGCCAAGATCGCTTCGTGGCGCAAGCACGGACATCGGGTCGTGGCCCACTACGCCACCGTGCCGACCGAAATGGCGATCGAGCGGGCCAACGCCCGGGCGGCCAAGACGGGCCGGTTCGTGCCGCCGAGCGTCATCCGCGGGATCCACGGCAACGTGTCTCGGATTGTGCCGCAAGCGATCGAGGAGGGCCTGTTTGACGAGTTAAACCTGTACGACACTTCTACGAAAGATGGGAAGCTGATCGCCAGTGCCAAGGGCAAGCAACTCACGGTACACGACGAGTCGCTCTGGAGCGCGTTCGTCGAGAAAGGGCAAGGGAGCCATGTCCCCATCTAGCGAGCGCGAATCGCTCACTAGCGAGCAAATGATCCGGCTGGCCAACGAGGCGGTGCTCAATCAGCCGCCATCGATCGAGACGCCTGAGGCGCTTCAATACTACGCCCAGGTGCTCAAAGAAATCGAGCCGGCGATGGCCGCGGGCCTGACGCCCCATCTGCCTTACGAGGTCTAGGCGAACTCGTCGCGGATGTCGGGGACACGGGGCGGCATTGGCAGCCAGTGAGTGATCCACTCTTGTCGGCAGTTATGCCAATCGTCGGCGAACGTCCAGAGCCCCGTCGTGTGGTCATACGACGCCTCGCCCCATTGCTCAGAGTTCCGCTGAAACGCGAGCACGTAATTAGTTTGACCGGGGTAGTCGGGGTCACTCGGATCGGTGGGTTCCGGCAACCGATCTTGCACTGAAATGGGATCGGGCCAGACAAGACAGCTTTCAATCGCTGGCTTTGTACTTTCCATGCCAGCCATCCTACCCGCAGTGTCCCGGACTGTCAACGCTCAGTAGGGCACGGGACGGGGGCTGAGTCGGGCGGCGGAGCGGGTGACCTATTCAATAGTAACCGTGGCGACGCCAATAGTCCCAGACCCTGAGCAGGCACAGGTATCTGGAGGGCTGCATCCAGGATCATCGGGCAAGGGCGTTAGCTCATAAGTTCCTGTCACCAGTTCAGAAACCGGGACAGAGAGTGTCCAAGCAGCCGTCGCGTTGTCCAGTCCGGGAACACCTGCACTCGATGAGACGCCGACGGTCATGATAAAATTTCCACTAACACAAGCAGAATTAAAAGATCCCCATGTGCCGCAGGCTGTCGTAAAAATACTGCACGTCTCGTCTACCGGAGAAACTGAGCCGGATATCCTCCACAGCCACTGAATCTTGCCTCCGCATAATGCACATAGTGTGTCGACATCGAGCACCTTTGTTGAGCTGCTAGCGCAGGTAAGAGCACCAGAGCCGCAGTCCCATCCGCCC
>Ga0326597_10000530_pt1 | contig 67811 bp, 64 predicted proteins | sample RVTome_12_FD_203789 | JGI IMG/M metagenome (GOLD analysis project Ga0326597, IMG submission 203789) | Soil microbial communities from uranium-contaminated site in the Upper Colorado River Basin, Wyoming, United States - RVT100D185 | ecosystem: Environmental > Terrestrial > Soil > Contaminated >...
CAGCCGGACGATCCTCTGCACGAACGTGACGACGAACATGTCGATGCGGCTGAGGATCGTCCTCGCCTTGGCCGCCGCGACATCTGGCGACTGATATTCGCGACCTACCGGGATACGTTCCCGATCGTGCTGGTGTTTGTGTTGGCCCTGTCGCTGGTGACGTGGCTGATCACCGAACTGGTGTTCGGGCGCTCCGCACCGTGACTCTCAGCCATGAGGCGTGGGAGGACAGAGTTCGGCGCGCCGTCCTGGCTGCGCTAGAAGCCCCTGCGGCCGACGACGATGCGGAACTGCACAGGTTCGCCGAGCTTCAGCGCGACTATCCGCAGCGCGGCGGGAAAGCGATCCGCGCAAGGCTCGTACTTCTGTCGGCCGAAGCGCACGGCGCGGAGGTCGAGCAGGCCGTACCGGCGGCTGCAGCGCTCGAGCTGTTCCAGAACTGGGTCCTCGTCCACGACGACGTCGAGGACGATTCGGAGACGCGCCGGGGTCGACCTGCGCTGCACCGCCTGGTCGGAGCGCCGCTGGCGATCAACGTCGGAGACGCCATGCACGTCGCCATGTGGCGGCTGCTGATCGGCATCCAAGCACCTTGGCGTGACGAGGTGTTGAACGAATTCGTAGTCACGATCGCGCGCACCGCCTGCGGCCAGCACCTCGACCTCGCGTGGGTCTCCTCGGGTCGCTTCGACGTAGACGAGGATTCGTACCTTGCGATGGTCGAGCGTAAGACCGCTTACTACACCGTCGTCGCGCCGTTGCGTCTCGGCGCGCTCGTTGCCGGTGTTGCACCGGACCCGCGTTTCGAGCCTGCCGGACTGGCGCTCGGCGCCGCTTTTCAGATCCGTGACGACGTGCTCAACCTTCTTCCCGACGCGACCGGAGCGTACGGAAAGGAGTTAGCGGGTGACCTGTTCGAAGGTAAACGCACGCTGCTGCTTGGGCACGCGGTCGCACACATGCCGGAGCGCGACGCGCTGCGTCTACGCGAGCTGCTATTTCGCCCTCGGGACGAGAAGAGTCACGAAGAGATGCACGAGGCACTTGAGCTGATCCGGCGCAGCGGCGCAATCGAGCGCGTCCAGGCCGTGGCGGAGCGAAAGGCTCGTGACGGCCTGACGCTGTTGCGCGAAGCGCTTTCCGCCGCCAAGAGTGCCGCAGCCGCGGAGGCGATCGTCGAGTTGGTCGAAACGTTGGCGCGGCGGCGCGCCTGACGGTCCGTTGTCCGGCGGCTGCGCCCAGAGCCCACCGGCTCATCCCCTACGGTCGCTAGTCCCTGCTCCAAGCTGCAGCTGCGCATTCCGTGCCCCTGCCTTAGCGTTGCAGGCATGCGCCCCACCCTGCTCCACCGGATCGCCAGTTGGCGAACGCCGCTGGCGGCGCTGGTCGCCTGTCCGTTGTGCCGGTCGCGGGCCACGGGTAGCTACGGAGCTTGCGACGATTGCCTGCACCGTCTCGACCCGCGGGCCCGGACGCGGATCGTGGGCAGGGTCGAACTGCTGTGGCTCGGGCGCTACGAAGGGGCTCTTTCGGGCGCCGTGCAGGCGGTCAAGTTTTCCGGTCACCGCGCTTTGGCCGCTGAGCTCGGCTCTCGGATCGGCCGGTCGGTGCGTGCGGCTGGCTGGCCGGTGGCGCGCGTCGTTCCCGTGCCGCTGCATCGGTTGCGCCGCTGGTCGCGTGGTTACGACCAGGCTGCGGTTCTGGCGCACGCCGCCGCCAGCGCGCTCGGCGTGCCGGCCTGGAGCGGCGTACGGAGGGTCCGTAGGACCGCCCGGCAGGCGCGACGCTCGGGCCCGATGCAGCGCAGCCGGAACGTCGCCGGTGCGTTCGTAGCTGCGCGAGTACCGCCGCTGCCGCTGCTGCTGGTGGACGACGTGTGGACGACTGGAGCGACCGCAACCGCCTGCCGGGCGGCCCTCCTCGAGGCGGGTGCACGGGAGGTCCGCATCGCCGTCGTGGCGCGGGCGGGAAGCGAACTTTCCGCCTACCCGTTGAGCAGCGCTGCCGTAATTCCGCCGAGCAGCCCGCCAACGAGGACTTGGGGGTAGGTGTGCCCGAGGAGCGTCTTGAGGGCCTGCGGTTGGAAGCCGTCGTCGAACAGGTGCGCCAGCTCGTCGACGAGGTCGTTGATCATTTGCGCCTGCACGCCGGCAGCTCGCCGGATGCCGGTCGCGTCGTACATGACGATTCCGCCGGTGACGGCAGCGATCGCGAACAGGGGGCTGCCCCAACCGTACTGCATTCCCAGCGACGTGGCCAGGGCGACCACCGCGGCCGAGTGCGACGACGGCATGCCGCCGGTCTCCAGCAAACGCTCGGGTGCGAAACGATTCTCGGTAGCGCCGATGATCATCAGCTTGAGGATCTGCGCGACGGCCGTGGCCGCCAACGCACTCCAGAACGGCAAGTTCGCGAGAAGTTCAGGCACCGGTCTCTTGCCGCGCGGCGGCCGCCTTCACCGTGTTCGCGACCACCATGGCGACCGTCATCGGTCCGGTACCGCCCGGCGTTGGGGTCATCGCGCCGGCCACCTCTGCCACCTCAGGCGCGACGTCACCGCGCAGCGCGCCGGCGACCGATGACTGTCCCACGTCGAGCAGGATTGCGCCGGCCCGAACCATGGCGGGGACGATCATGCCTGGCCTGCCGGCCGCCGCGACGATCATGTCGGCCCGCCGGCACAGCGCCGCCAGGTCGCGCGTGCGCGAGTGTGCCAGCGTCACCGTCGCGTGCCGAGCTAGCAACATCGCGGCCGCCGGCTTGCCGACCAAGTTGCTGCGTCCGACGATCACCACGTCGCGACCTTCGACGTCGAATTGGTAGTGCTCGAGGATGCGCATCAGGCCGGCCGGGGTGGCGGGAACCAGGAATGGGCGTCCGCTCCACAACCGGCCGACATTCACCGGGTGGAAACCGTCGACGTCCTTGTCTGGATCGATCGCGTCCAGTACCGGCGTGGGGTCTAGGTGACCGTAGAGAGGCAGTTGCACCAGGATCCCATCGACGTCCGGGTCTGCATTCAGGGTGGCGATCAACTCCATCAGCTCGCCCTGCGTCACGGTCTCGTCTAGGACGAGTGTTTCGTGGCGTACTCCGGCCCGCTTGGCCAGGCGCCCCTTCGACTTCACGTACGAAGCGCTGGCTGGGTCGTCGCCCGCCTGCACGAACACCAGTTTGGGGGCCTTCGGCATGGCCGCGACCTCCGCCCGAAGCTCGTCCACCAGCGTCGTCGCAACGGCACGACCGTCAAGGATTCGCGCCCTCACGATACCTCCGCCGCGCGAGGGTGCCGAAGTCGGTACAGAGCCCCGAGGACACCGTTTACGAACCGTCCCGACTCCTCCCCGCCGAACCGTTTCGCGAGGCGTACCGCCATCTCCAGCGTCACGCGCGGCGGAATGTCTTCCTCGTAGAGCAGCTCGGTGACCGCAAGGCGGAGAATGTTCAGGTCGGTCTGCGACATCTGCGTGAAACTCCAGCCTTCGATCAGTCGCTCGAGCGTCTCGTCGACCTCCTCGCGGTGATCGCGGAAGGCGTGCACCAGCCGCTCGGCGAAGCCAAGGGCTTCTGCGTCAAGCACGTCGCCGTACACAGCGGCCCCCAGCTCTTCGTCCGAATCGGCCACGTCGCGTCGGATTTGTAGCCAGACTTCGTTCAGGTCGCTACTGCCACGGTCGGCCTGGAACAGCGCGCGGAAGGCGAGCTCGCGTGCCCGTCGCCTAGCCATCCTCGGCCGTCTCACTCTCGTCCACCACGTCGATCCCGACCACTGACACGCGCACCGAGCGCACCTCCAGGCCGGTCATCGAACCGACCGCCTCGCGAACCACCCGTTGCGCGCGAGCGGAGACCTTGGGAATCTCCAGGCCGTAACGGACCGTCACGTTCAACTCGATGTCGACCGTGTCGCCATGACGTTCGATCCGGATGCCCTTGGCACGGCGACCGGTGAGGAACTCGCCTACCCGGGCGGGCGGCGCCAACGGCGTCATCCCTTCGACCTGCTCGAGAGCGAGCTGCGCAATTCCGAAGAGGACGTCGTGGCCAAGTTCAGGCGTGCTGCCTTCGTTCACGGAAATCTCCAAGTCCTCAACTCATCCGGCGAGCGATGAAGTTGGTGTACACCGCGCCGCGACGGTAGAACGCGTTGTCGAGCACCCGCAGGTGGAACGGAATCGTGGTGGCGACCCCTTCGATCACCGTCTCCCGCAAGGCACGATCCATCCTAGCGATCGCCTGCTTCCTGGTGGGGGCCCAAGCCAAGATCTTCGCGATCAAGCTGTCATAGTTCGGCGGGATGCGATAGCCGGCGTACACGTGCGAGTCGACGCGAATCCCCGGACCGCCCGGCCAGTGCACGTCGGTAACGGTACCTGCCGACGGTCGGAACTCCCGCTCGGGATCCTCGGCGGTGATGCGCACCTCGATCGCATGGCCCTCTATTCGGACCTGGTCCTGCCTAAGCGAAAGGCCTTCGCCTGCCGCGACGCGGAACTGCTCCTGCACCAGATCGAAGCGGGTGACCATCTCGGTAGCGGGATGCTCTACCTGAATGCGGGTGTTCATCTCGCTGAAGTAGTACTCACCATGTTTGTCGACCAGGAACTCGACCGTGCCGGCCCCGCGATAGTTGATATGACGGGCAATCTCGACCGCCGCATCGGCGATGTGAGCACGCAATGCAGCATCGAGCCCGCTTGGCGCCTCCTCGAGCATCTTCTGGTAGCGCCGTTGAATCGAGCAGTCGCGATCGTAAAAGTGTACGACCTCGCCCTCCCCATCGCCGAACACTTGGATCTCGACGTGCTTGGGCTCTTCTAGGTACCGCTCGAGGTACATCTCAGGATTGCCGAACGCGTTGCGAGCCTCCTCGCGTGCATTGACGTACTGTAGCTCGAGGTCTTTCGGGCTCTGTACGACGCGCATGCCGCGACCGCCGCCCCCCGCCGACGCTTTCAAGATCACCGGGTAGCCGACCTCGGCAGCGAAGCGGTCGGCATGCTCGAAGTTCTCGATCGCTCCCGAGCCGGGCGTCAGCGGCACGCCCGCCTCCTGAGCCAAACGCCGGGCGCTGGCCTTGTCGCCGATACGCCGAATCGTGTCCGGCCGAGGCCCTATGAACACCAGGTTGTGCTCCTCGCACTTCTCGGCGAACTCGGCGTTTTCGGCCAGGAAACCGTAACCTGGATGGATCGCTTCGCAGCCGGACACTAGCGCGGCGGACAGCAGGTTACGCACGTTGAGGTACGAGCGGGTCGCTGGCGGCGGACCGATGCAAACCGCTTCGTCGGACAGCAGGACCGGCAGGCTGTTCTGGTCCACCTCGGAGTACGCTACGACGGTTCGGATCCCAAGCTCACGCGCAGCGCGGAGGACGCGCAGTGCAATCTCGCCCCGGTTGGCGATGAGGATCTTCTTGAACATGGCGCTCAGTCCGGATCGATTCGGAATAGCACCTGGCCGTACTCGACCGGTTCTTCGTTTCGGACCAGGACATCGGTCACTGTGCCGGACGCCTCCGCCTCGATCTCGTTCATGAGCTTCATCGCTTCTATGATGCAAAGTACGGCGCCAGCCTGGACCTTGTCACCGACCTTGACGTACGGCGCGGCATCCGGTGTGGGCGAGCCGTAGAAAGTTCCGACGATCGGCGCAGTCACCTCGAGCAGGTGCGACGCGCTCGCGGCCTCCACTTCCGGCCCATCCTGCGATTGCGTCGCAGGGGGCGTCGCGGTGGCGCGTGCAGCGGCGCCGACCGGCGCATCCGCGGGGGTCGTCGTGGCGCCACTCGCGCTGGCGTGCGGCTGCGACGCTGCTAAGGCAACGCCGGACGGGTCGCGACGAATGGTGATGCGTACGTCGCCGCTTTCGTACGTGAGTTCGCTCAGCCCGGCAGCCTTGGCTGCGTCGACCAGCTTCTTGACGTCCTTGACGTCCATCAGGCGCGTCCCAGGTACTCGCCGGTACGGGTATCGACGCGTACCACGGTTCCCGAGTCGATGAACAACGGTACCGCCACCGTCGCGCCGGTCTCGAGTTTGGCGGGCTTCGAGCCGCCGGAGACCGTGTCGCCCTTGACACCCGGATCGGTTTCGACGATGGCGAGCTCGATCACGTTGGGGAGCGTGATCTTGAGCGGCTTGTCGCGGTAGTAGTCGACGGTGACCTCGGTGTTCTCCTTAAGCCACTTCGCCGCCTCACCGATCTGTTCACGGCTCAGCGTCGGCTGCTCGAAGGTTTCGAGGTCCATGAAGGTGTACATGTCGCCGTCGCTGTACAGGTACTGCAGCGACTTGTAGTCGATGAAGATGTCCTGCAGCTTCTCGCCGGAGTTGAACGTTCGCTCGACGATGCTGCCGGTCTCGAGGTTTCGGAACTTGGCGACGACCTTGGCGCCGCCCCGCCCGATCTTCTGATGTTGGTAGCCCAGGCACTCCCACAGGCCGCCGTCCTGCTCCACTTTCGTGCCGTTGCGCAAGTCGGTCACGCTGATCATGGTCGCTTCCTCCAGGAACCGTGGACCGAGACGGCCCACGAAAACGCCGATTGACGCGCGCAGTCTACCACCTGACCCCGGCCCGGCCGAATTCGGCGCGAACCGGCAGGGACAGCGTCGTCAGAGGTCGAGGTCGGTAGCCAAATCACCCGCGTTGGCGGGCGAGGAGATCCGCTTCGCATACCACTCGACCACCGGAGCGGCGTCGATGGCGAAGTGGAAGCCGAGCGACCGCCAGAATCTGCGGGCGTGCGGATTCTTGCCGTAGACGCTGGCGAGCAGCCGCTCGACACGACCTTGCAAGCGCCGCTCGAGATCGCGTTCGACTGCGCGTCCAATGCCACGTCGCTGGTGATCAGCGCGGATCAACAGCAGGTTCACCGTCGCGTCGCCCGGTTCTAGGTAATCGAGCGTCACGTCGACGTAGCCGACGGTCCGCAGCGGTCCAGGGAGCCACACCCCGTCCGCGTCGCCGACGTCTATCTGGACGAGATCGGTGATGCGCCTCGGATCTGCCGCCGCGGTTTCGAGGTCCGTGCGCACCTCCTGCACCGACGGAAGCGGAATCGACAATAACTCGAAGTAACCGGGCGTGGCGAGGTACAGCTCATGCACGAACAGCGCGTCGCCGGGCCCAGCCGGTTGATAGTGGATCGACGGAACCGTCACCTGCACGCCGTACCTCGTCGTGCCCGGTCCCGCAGCCGCGAGCGTCTCATTGCTCGAAGGCTACCATTCGGGATGATGGGAACCATGGGCAGCAGGGCACCAGCCTAGCCAACGGCCGCGCTGCGGTAGGTCGGTAGAATGCGGCCAGATGAGCTTCTTTCCCACCGCCCTCGCGCGCGGTGGCGCGATCCTCGCGCCGATGGCCGGCTTCACCGACGCGCCGTTCCGACGTCTGTGCCGTGAGCACGGAAGTGCCTGGGCGGTCACCGAAATGGTCAGCGCCCGCGCACTCGCACGAGGCGACGATCGCAGCGCGATGATCGGCGCGCCCTACCCGGGCGAACCGGAGCTGGTGATCCAACTGTTCGCTGCCGACCCAGATGAAGCGGCCGCTGCCGCAGTGCACCTGCAGGAGCGCTACGCGCCTGCCGCGTTCGATCTCAACATGGGCTGCCCGGTCCGCAAGGTGGTGCACCGCGGTTGCGGCGTCGAACTGATGGCGCGACCCGAACTGGCTCGTGACATCGTCGCTTCGATGCGGCGCGCCACCGGCCTGCCTGTGTCCGCCAAGTTGCGACTGGGCAAGGACACCGTCACCGCTTTCGAATCCGCCGCCGCGGTGGTCGAAGGGGGCGCGTCGCTGGTGGCGCTGCACGGTCGCACCGGCGCTCAGAAGTACCGGGGTGAGGCGGACTGGGAGCCGATCGCACGACTCGCGCAGCGGCTCGACGTTCCGGTGGTCGGTTCCGGCGACGTCGTCGACGCCGCCGGCTTCGAGGCGCGCCGCAGGCTGGGGGTCGGCGTGATGATCGCTCGCGGCGCGTTGGGTCGACCGTGGATCTTTCACGAAGTTCGCGGTGGTTCGGCTCCGACCTGGCCACAGGCCGCCGACATCGTGTTGCGGCACGCGCGCCTGCAGGCCGCCTGGTACGGCGAGGCTCGAGGGATTCGGTCGTTGCGGGGCCACCTCGAACGGTACGTTCGGCCATATCCCGAGGCGGCGCAGCTGCGCGACTCTCTGGTACGTGCGCAAACCGTCGCCGACGTCGTCACCATCCTCGCGCGGGCGCACGGCAGCGCGGCCGTCTGGGACGTGCGGGAGCCTCTGGAGGTCCGTGCTATGGTGCGCCAGTCGTCCGCTGGAGTTCGACCCGGAGGAGCCCTTGTCTGACGCGACCGACACTCACATCGACGCCGCGACCGAAGGGGCTCCACCCCATGTCGCGACACCGGCCAGCGACGCCTTCGAGAAGGCTTGGTCGTTCCGGCGTGCCGACGACGCCGAGGCCGCCGGGATTCACCCCTACTTCAAGGTCATCGAACGCCAGCACGGCGGCACCGTCGTCGTGGACGGCCGCGAGATGGTCATCTCCGGGTCCAACGACTACCTAGGCCTCACGCAGGACCCGCGCCTGAAGCATGCGGCGCGCGCATCGCTGGACGACTTCGGTACCAGTTGCACCGGCTCGCGCTTCCTTACCGGCACCCTCAGCCTCCACCGGACGCTCGAGGACCGCTTGGCCTCGTACCTCCGCAAGGAGTCCGCGCTTACGTTCAGCGCTGGTTTCCTCGGTTCTCTTGCGGTGCTGTCGTCGCTTGCCGGGCGGCAGGACGTGCTGTACTTCGATCGCGAGAACCACGCCTGCCTCTACGACGGTGCCCGGCTTAGCTTCGCCACGCTTCGCAAGTACGAGCACGGCGACGTAGAGGATCTGACGCGGCTACTCGAACGGGACCGGAACCGGCCGGGCGGTCGGATCATCGTCAGCGACGGTATCTTTTCAATGAGCGGACAGATTGCGCCACTCCCCGAGCTGGCCGAGGTGGCGCGGCGCTTCGGCGCGCGATTGATCATCGACGACGCGCATGCGACCGGCGTGCTCGGGGCTGGCGGGCGTGGCACGGGCGAGCATTTCGGTGTCGAGGACGAGGTAGACCTGATCATCGGAACGTTCTCCAAGTCGTTCGGTTCGGTGGGCGGTTTCATGGCTGGACCTAGGCAGGTCGTGTCGTACGTCAAGCATCACGCCCGCCCTTTCATCTTCACAGCGGCGCTTCCCGCCATGCAGGTGGCGGCCGCGTTGGAAGCGCTCGAGATCATGAGCAACGAGCCTGAGTTGCGGGAGCGCCTGTGGCGCAACGTCTGGCACCTCAGAGGCGGCCTGCACGAGCTCGGCTTCGACACGCTCGGTAGCGAAACGCCGATCCAACCGGTCGTGATCGGCGATGACGACGCCACGATTCACTTCTGGCGCGGGTTGTGGGACGCAGGCGTGTTCACCACGCCCGCGATCGCGCCCGCCGTCCCGGCCGGCCAGGGGATCATCCGGACCAGCGTGAACGCCAACCACGAGCCAGAGCATCTCGACCGCCTGTTGGCGGCGTTCGACCAGGTCGGCCATGGGCTCGGCCTCCTCTAGCACCACCGTTCGTCCGATCCACGATCCGCGTGACCGGGCCCGCTTCGTCGACCTGCCGGTTCGCCTGCACCGCGGTACGCCCGGGTTCGTCGTGCCGCTGCGCATCACCGAGCTCGAGACGCTCGACCCGGACCGCAACCCGTTCTACACGCACGCGCGGATCGCAATGTTCCTAGCCGAACGAGACGGCGTACCCGTCGGACGCATCGCGGTGATAGACAACGACCGACACAACTCCTTGCACCGTGACAACCTGGCGTTCTTCGGTTTCTTCGAGGCTGCGGACGAAAGTGCGGCTGACGCGCTGCTCGACACGGCAGAGCGTAGCGCCCGCGCGATGGGTCGCGACGCGCTGCGCGGCCCGGTCAACCCGTCGATGAACGACAGTGCCGGTTTGCAGATCGACGCGTTCGACCGACCACCGTTCGTGATGATGCCGTGGAACCCGCCGAGCTACCAAACCTGGATCGAACGGCACGACTTCGCCAAGGTCAAAGACCTGCACGCCTGGATGGTGGACCGGTCGCTAGGGATTCCCGAGCGGTTTCAGCGCCTAGCGCGACGCGCACGCGAGCGCACTGGCGCCGTGGTCCGCGAGGTCGAAGTGCGCAAGTGGGACGCCGAGCTGGCTATCGTGCAGCGCATCTACGAGGAGGCGTGGGAGCGGAACTGGGGCGAGGTGGCCTACACCGACGACGAGTTCGCACACCTGGCGCAGAGCCTGAAAATGATCGTCGATCCGGCAATCGCGCTTTTTCTCGAGTTCGACGGTGAGGTGGCGGGCATCGCCCTTGGCCTGCCCGACCTGAACCAGGTGCTGGCACGCTTCGACGGTCGCCTGTTCCCGTTCGGCATCGTGCCGCTGCTGCGCCGAAAGAGGATCATCGACCAGATCCGTTTGGCGATACTTGGCGTCCTGCCCCGTTACCGAAACCGCGGGTTCGAGCTGATCCTCATCGACGAGGTTTGGCGGCGCGGCGTAGCCGCCGGCTATCAGCGCGCGGAGATGTCGTGGATTCTCGAGGACAACCAGAAGATCGCCAAGGCTATCAGCGCGGTCGGTGGCGAGATCTACAAGACCTACCGGCTCTATCAGAAGGCTTTGTGAAGATCCTCGTCACCGGCGCGAGCGGGTTCATCGGTGGCGAGGTCGTGCGCGCGCTGCTCGCCAGCGCACCGCAGGTACGCATCCGTGCACTTTCTCGCAGCGCGGGGGCCGACGTCAGACTACCGGGCGGGGTCGAAGCGGTCCGGGGCGACCTGACGACGCCGGACCGGCTGGCCGAGGCGTGCAGCGACGTCGACGTGGTCGTGCACTGCGCGGGGGTGACGCGCGCGCGATCGATCGAAGAGTTCTACTACGTCAACGCGGAGGGTGCGTCCCACGTCGCTCGCGCCGCGCACGCGGCTGGCGTGAAGCGCTTCGTACTGCTCTCCAGTTTAGCGGCGCGCGGACCGGACGCCACGCCGAGCAGTGGCGGTACGGCGTCCAACCTCGGCCCGGTCGAACCGTACGGGCGCAGCAAGCTGGCCGGCGAACGCGCAGTCGCCAAGGTGGCAAGCGACGGTTGGTCGGTCGCGCTGCAGCCCGGCGCGGTCTACGGCCCCGGCGATCGTGAGCTGCTTCCATTGATCCGGCTGGCGAAACGTGGGGTCGCCGTCGTTCCCGCCGCTACGCACGCGCGAATCCAGCCGGTGTACGTCAGCGACCTGGCCGAGCTGGTGGTTCGGACCGCGCTAGAGCTGCCGGAGCTGCCGTTCGGTCCGTGGCCGGTCGCTCACGACCAAGCGACGCCCTGGCGCGAGGTGGGCGACCTGCTGGCCGTAGCGTTCCACCCCCACACGGTCCGCACGCTCGCGCTGCCCGCGATCGCCTTCGAGGCGGTCGCCGCGGCGTCAGAGCTGTACGCCCTGGTTTCCGGAACCGCGCCGACGGTCGACCTGCGCAGGGCACGCGACCTGGCGCGCCGCAGCTACACCACCGATATGACGCCGACCCGCGCCGCGACCGGGTGGAGGGCCAAGACCGACCTCAGGGAGGGGATCCGGATCACCGTCGCAGGGTACGAGCAGCGGGGCTGGCTGTGACACGCCCGACGATCTTGCTGGCGATGATCACCGTCGGTAATGGGCACCGCATGGTCGCGGAGGCGTTGGCCGATTGGATCGAACAGAGGCACCCCGGCCGCTTCGACCATCGGGTAGTGGACTTCACTCTGGCGATCGGTCAAGACGACTTCGATCGGCGGCACAAACTGTCGTGGAGGCGGATGCTGAGGGCACCGTGGACCGCCTATATCGGTCAGCGACTGTTGGACCGGGTGGTACCAGCCCGCCTCAGCCGTGCAGTTCAGGCAGTGATGCTGCGGGAGCAGGCGCGGCTGGCAGCGGCCTACTTGAAGTCGCGCCCGGTGGACCTTGTGGTGGCGACGCACTTCTTCACGGCGCACGCCGTGGCGATTGCGCGTGAACGGTACGGAGTCGACGTGCCGCTGGTCGTGATCAACCCCGACATTTTGGACGCCCATGCGTTGTGGGCGGAAGCACGCGCGGATGCGTTGGTGGTGTTCAGCGAAGCAGCTCGCGACGACCTGGTGCGGCACGGCGTGCCGGCCGACCGGATCGAACGGTTCAACCCGGTCCTTCGACCCGAGTTCGGAGCACCTTGCAGCGAGCACGAGCGGCATGCGGCGCGGCGCTCCCTTGATATCCATTCGGACGCGGCGGTCGTTCTGTGGTCCGCGGGTGGCGAGGGGATCGGCGGGCGTCTCGCCGCTACATTGGACGCGCTCGACCGGCTGGAGTCGCACGCGATCGTGCTGGTGTTGTGCGGTCGCAACGATGCTCTCTATCACGACCTGCAACGGCGCCGCAGCGAATTCGAACATGTCGACGTTCGTCCGCTAGGCTTCCGTGACGACGTGCGGGCTCTGAGCTGCGCAGCAGACCTGTTCGTCGGCAAGGCCGGCCCGGCAGCGACGTTCGAGGCGCTGATCTGCGGCTTGCCGGTGCTGCACTTCGGTTTCGTGGCTGCGAACGAGAAGGCGGTGGCGGACTGGGTCGAGAGGCAGGGCGTCGGGCACCTCGAGCGGCGGCCGGCAGCGCTTGCGGTCGAGATCGACCGCTTGGTTCGTGACCCTGCCGCGCTGGTCGCCGCCAGGAAGCGCGTGCGCGCGCTCGGGCTGCGCAACGGCGGGCCGGAGGCGGTCGACTCTCTGGCGGCGAGGTGTCTGAGCTCATCGCGCGACGTAGAAGGGAACACGCCTAGGTGAGAACGAACGTAACCCGCGCGGTGGGGTGGTCCGTCGGTGTCGGCGTCGTCTCGCTCGGCCTGGTTATCGTGTGGGCCGGACCGGACGCCTGGACGGGCGTGGCGTCGATCGACCTGCGCTGGCTGGTGACGGCCGTGCTGTTGACGCTCACGTCGTGGACGCTGGCCGGTTTCCGCTTCGTTCTGTTGGCCCGTCGTGCCACGGCTAACCTACCGCTGCACCGCGGGGTTCGCGCCCACTTAGTTGGCCTGTTCGCCAGCGCTGCGTCGCCGGGGGGCGCCGGTGGAATGCCGGCCGCCGTCCTAACGATGACGCGGCAAGGCGTCGAAGCGAGCAGCGCCTGGTCGATCGGCCTGGCTGCCACAGCCGCGGATCTCGCCTTCATCGGCTGGAGCACCCCCGTTGCGCTGTTGGTGCTACACAGCCGCGGACGCCTGCCCAACGACCCATGGATCGCGCCGGTGGCGATCGCAGTCAGTCTGGTCGCGCTGACGTTGGCGTTCGTGTTGCTGGCGCGGCAACGCTGGCTCGCACCTTTGTCCAGCTTGGTGCTGCGCGGACCGTTGCAGCGCTACCGTGATCGGGCTACGAACTTCGTCACCAGCCTCCAGCAGGGCCAGCAGCGGTTCTCCCGCTCGGCGTGGTGGTGGCACCTGGGCTTCCACGGCACGGTCGCGACGGCGTGGTGGTGCTTGTTCCTGGTGCTGTGGGGAACGGCACGCAGTCTGAGCATCTCGGTCCCACCGTTGGACGTCGTGGCGGGCCTTACGCTCGTGCAGGGCATCGGTGCGGTCGTCCCGACACCTGGCGGCAGCGGCACCTACGAACTCGGCGCGTCGCTACTGCTGGTCTCGCAGTCAGGTCCGCGAGGCGTAGCTGCCGTGGTGGTGGTGTGGCGCTTCCTCACTTTCTACCTGCTGTTTCTGCTCGGCCCGATCGTTGGGGCGTACGACCTTGCACGTGGCGCGCCGCGGCGGCCCTGATAGACTAATCGGCCGTGGTCAGGAACGCGGAGTCACGTCCAATGCGCCTAGCGTTCGTGAGTCCAGACGTGTCTTCGGGCCCGTACGCGACAGGGATCGGAAACTACACAGCTGCAATCGCCAGCGGCCTTCGCGCGCGCGGGCACGAGGTGCACTTACTGTCACGCGCGTGGCACGAAGACCGCGTTGGCACGCTCGACGACGGCGTTCACCTTCACCTGATCGGTCCACCTCGGCCCCGGTTGCCCGAACTGTTTGGTCCGGTTGGCCTGACCGACCTGATCGTTCGTGGCGCATGGACGGAGATCGCGTACAGGCGGCATCTTGCGCGACGGCTGGAAGAGCTGGTCGCTGCGGGCGAGGTGGAACTGATCGAGGCGGCCGACGCGCAGGCAGAAGCGGCGTTTTACCGGTCGCGTAAGCATCCACAGGTGCCGCTGGTCGTCCGATTGCACGCCCCCCTATCGCTAGGCGAACGGTTCGAGCGGAACCTGCCGGCGGTCGCGCGCGGTTTCGTGTGGGTGTACGAGCGCGCGTTCCTGCTTGGCGCTTCGCACCTGACCGCTCCGACACGTCATGCCGCTTCGCTCATCCGCTCTTCGATGCGGCTTGGCGCGCGACCGATTCAAGTGCATCCGAATCCGCCATCCTTCGAGTCGATTGGCGCAAGCGAGGTAGACCAGCCGGAGCCTGCGCACGTTCTGTTCGTCGGGCGGCTTGGCGCCGCGAAGGGGGCCGATCTGGTCGTCGGAGCCATCCCCCACGTGCTGGAGCGGTACCCCGACGCCACCTTCACGCTGGCGGGCGGAGCGCACGTCGACCCCCGGGTGGACCAAACGATGCGGGAGTCGTTGCTTAGCCCACTGACACCTGCACAACTTGCAAGCGTGACGGCACCGGGCTACCTCTCACCCGAGCAGGTCGAGCGCTGCTATCGCAGAGCCAGCGTGGTTGTCCTCCCGAGCCGATTCGAAACCTTCGGATACACCTGCATAGAGGCGATGGCGCACGGAAAGGCCATCATCGGCGCGCGCCAAACAGCAACGGGGGAGCTGCTCGGCGGCGGAGATTCCGGCCTTGTGATCGATAACAACGAACCCGGCGCACTTGGAACTGCGATCGTTCGCCTGCTCGAGGACGACAGCTTGCGGAGTACGCTCGAGGCGAACGCGCGTGCGAGGTTTAGCGCGGTGTACGCCAGGAGCGTCGTTCTCGATGCGTGCGAGCGGTTCTACCGTCAAGCGTTGCAAGACGCAAAATGATGCCGATGGGTAGCAGGGTCCGAGGGGCGGCGCGAATGTTCACCAGCAAGCCGCGCTGGATCCTCGCCTTCTGGATCGTCGTGTTCGTTGCTTCCTTGCCGCTCGCGTCGCGGGTCGGCGAGGTACTGATCGCTCAGCCGGGCCTGCCGCTGGCAAGCGACGCGACGACCGTCGCGCGCCTGATCGACGAGCAGTTCGGAGCTGTAGGTTCCGACTCGGTCCTGATCCTCGTACGCCCACAGCACGACGGTGAGGCTGGCGCTGAAGCTTCCGAAGCGTTCCTAGCCGATGCGACCGGTATCGCAGGCGTGACCGAAGTGCACAGCCTGGCGGACCGGTTGCCGAGCCTGAGGTCGCGTAGCGCCTTCCTTGGCAAGGTGGAGTTCGCAAGCTCCGATCCGGCGGCGATCAAGCAGGCGGTCGCCGACCTGCGCGTACTAGCCGAGAAGTACGGCGAGGTGCAGGTCGCGCTGGCGGGCGGTCACGCTACAGGTCTCGAACTCGAGCGAGTGAGTAAGCGCGACGCCCGTCGCGCCGAGCTGTTCGGCCTGCCGCTCGCCCTGGTGATTCTGGCGGTGGGCTTCGGTGCGTTGGTCGCGTCGTTGGTACCGCTGGTCGTGGCGGTCGCTAGCGTGACCGTGTCACTCGCTGCCGTGTGGTTGATCGGTCAGGTGTTTCCGTTCGCCGTGTTCACGCACAGCATCGTGACGATGCTCGGGCTGGCGACGGGAATCGACTATGCGCTGCTGATGGTGAACCGGTTTCGGGAGGAGCTGCGGCGGGGGCGAAGCGCGCGGGATGCAGCGGCTGTCACCTCGGCCACCGCTGGACGGGCGGTGCTGTTCAGTGGCCTGACGGTGATGATTGCACTGACCGCACTGCTGGTGCCTCCCCTGCCCTATATCCGCACCGTAGGCGTAGGAGCGATGGTGGTGCTGGCCGTCAGCGTGATCGTGTCGTCGAGTGCACTCCCAGCGTTGCTTGCACTGCTGGGGCCGCGCGTCGACATGCTCAAGCTCACTCGTCGGCAACCGGGTTTGAGAACGCAGCGGTTCTGGCGCAGGCGTGCCGAGGCGGTCATGCGCAGGCCGTGGTCGTGGACGATTCTAGGGAGCGCGGTGATGCTGGCGGTTGCCCTGCCGGCGCTCGGGATGCGCGTCGCCGATCCCGGCGCGCTCGGTTTGGCGAGAGGTAGCGAGGCACGGGTCGTCGTGGCCGAACTCGACGACGCCGGTCTGGGCGGGTTGCTGGCCAGTGTTACCGTGCTTATAGACAGCGGCGAAGACGGATTCTTCGGGCCTTCGACTCCACGAAGGGCTTCCGCCTTGGCGCGGCAACTTGCTGGGCTCGAGAACGTCGGAGCGGTGTTCTCGCCGTTCTCGGTATCAGGAGTGCCGAACCTGCTGTTGCTGCAGTACTACGTCGACGAGAGCTTGGCACGCGGGGCGGAGGTCGCCGAGGTGGCGGTTGCGACGGTCGGCTCGGGCGGACGCTACGTACGCCTCCAGGTCGTGCCGAGCCGCGATCTGGCTCCAGCCGCCGCCGCCGAGCTGGAGCGCCGCATCCAGGAGGCGGCTGTAGCGGCGGGCTTCGGGGCGCGCATGGGTGGCAGCGCCGCGTTCGAGGCCGAGTGGAGCCAGGTTCTCTACGGCGCCTTTCCTCTAGCCCTCGCCATCGTCGTCGTCGCCACTTTCGCTTTGCTTGGGCTGGCGTTCAGGTCGGTGTTGATCCCGCTCAAGTCGATCGTGTTGAACGTGCTGACGGTCGCGGCCGCCTACGGCGTGATCACGGCGGTGTTCCAAGACGGGTTCGGTGCGTCTCTGTTCGGTCTAGATGGTGGCCTGGGATATGTCGATTCGAACGTTCCGCTGTTCGTGTTCGCGATCGTGTTCGGGTTATCGATGGACTACGAGGTGTTTCTGGTCGCCAGAATCTACGAGAACCATCGCGCCGGGCTGAGCGACGAGTTGGCGGTCGCGAATGCGTTGGCGGCGACCGGCAGCGTGATCACCAGCGCCGCGGCGGTGATGCTGGCTGTGTTCGGGGTGTTCTTCTTCAGTGAAGTGGTGTTGATCAAGACGCTTGGGGTGGGGTTGTTCGTCGCGGTCCTGTTCGACGCGAGTTTGGTGCGGGTGGCGATGGTTCCTGCGGTGATGCGGCTTGCGGGCGGTGCGAACTGGTGGATGCCCGCCTGGTTGCGGCGCCTCGCCGACAGGATCGACATTTCGCACTGAGTACGGTTCGGTTCGGCAGTCGGCATCCCTTGCGGCCGCGGCGGGTAGACTGCCCCGTCCGAACGGTACGATGGACGCTTTCACCATGCCGATTCTCGTTCGCCTCGCCCTCCGTAATCTGTTTCGGCACCCGTGGCGCACGGCCGCGACGGTGCTGGGCGTAGCGCTTGGGATCGCCGCGGTGTTGGCGACGCTGTCGGTCGGTGCGAACGTGCGCGCGAACCTGCAAGCGGACCTCGAAGCGGCCGCAGGCCGTGCGGTCCTGGTGATCACGCCGGGACCGGGCGGCCGGGCGGTCATCGCGGCGGCACCGCTGCTGCAGCGGATCGAGGGCACACCCGGCGTGTTGGCGTTCACCCCCACATTGAACGAGCGGCTCGAACCTGTCCGCGGCATCGAAGAGTACGAAGCGTCGGTGGTGCCCGGCGTAGACAGCGGCTTTCAACTGTCCGGTCGTGACACCTCGCTACCTGAGCTGCTTCCCGCGCAACTGTCGGCGGGAAGGTGGCCGCAGCCGGGTGAACAGGCGCTGGCGCTGTCCGACGCGTTCGCCGAGATCCGTGGCATCGCCGTCGGTGAGGAAATGCTCTTCGCCAGCCGCTTCGGAGAGTTGAGCTTCGAGGTGGTCGGCCTACTGGACGCCTCGCTCGGCTACGCCAGTACCAACGGAACGCGCGTAGCAATCGCTCCAATCGACACGGTCCGTGAAGCGTTGCGACTCGAAGGGCGCATTTCGCACTTCGAGGTGATCCTAGAGGAGGGGGCGCTGACGGCGGAGGTGGAGCGTCGCCTGAACGAACGCCTTGACGACCGGTACGCCGTCGCCTACCCGGCAGGGAGTGGCGAGGTGGCGGGCGGCATCGTTCAGACGTTGCAGTCGGGACTGTTGATCCTGGCGGTGACGCTGCTGGCGTTGGGCGGGTTCATGGCGTACAACACCTTCATGGCCGGCGTGGTCGAGCGTACACGCGAGTACGCGTTGCTACGCACGGTGGCGTTGCGCCGCAGGGACGTGCGCCGCCTCGCGCTGGCGGAGTCCGCCTGGGTGGCTTTCGGTGGTGTGGTGGCCGGCGTGGCGCTGGGGGTGGTTCTTTCCTGGTTCATCACTTCGATCAACGCCTACGGTCTGGGGTTCGAGGTGCGTACGCTGGTGATTCCCGTTTGGGCGTTGCTGGCGTCCACCTCGACCGGTGCGCTGGTCGCCCTGGTTGCAGGCGCATTGCCGGCATGGACGGCGTCGCAGGCGTCGCCGTTGGCGGCACGACGCTCGGCGGATGAGGCGGCCGCGCCCAGCCGAGCCGTGATCGGTTGGTTGCTACTCGCCTTGGCGGTCGCCGCGACCCGCGTGCCCTGGCCCGGCCTGTGGTCGCTTGTTGGTGCGGGACTTGCGATCAGCGCGTTCGCGGTAGGCACGGCACTGGCGGCCCGCAGCCTGTTGCGACCCGCTTTGCGGGTCGCCGCGCCGGTGTTGCGGGCCGTGCTGGGCGTATCGGGCCGGCTGGGCACGTCGTTCGCCGATCACAGCGCCAGCCGCAACGGCGTGGCGATCGGCACGGTGGTGGTCGGTACCGGCCTGGTGATCGGCGTGGGCGGGATGGTCTCCGGCATCAACCAGATCGTTGGCGACTGGGTGGACACCACCATCGTAGGTGACCTGTTCGTCACCTCGCCGGCGTCGTTCCCCGACGATTTCGAACAGCGGGCTGCAGCGATCAAAGGTGTCGATCAGGTATCCGGCGTGGGGATTCGCGTGGTGCGCTTCCAACCCGACGATCAGGCCCGCGGCCGCAGCGTGGCCCTGATCCTGGTCGATCCTGCCCGCTTCGATCCGGAGGTGGGGTTCGGCTCTTTTCAGTACATCCAGGGTCAGGGCGACGCACACAGCGGCCATGCGGCGCTCACCTCAGAGGATGGCGTGTTGATCGCCAGCACCATGCAGGAACGCTTCGGTCTAGGGGTGGGCGACGAGATCGATTTGCGCACCTCGAGCGGTTTCGAGCCGTTCACCGTTGGCGGGGTGGTGGTGGACTTCACCGGCGGTGGCGAGACGATCGTCGCCTCGATTCACGGCATGGACCGGTTCGGGGGCGGTACGCCGGACCTGTACGTCATGACGGTCCAGCCGGGCGCCGACGTTCGCGAGGTGCGTCAGCGCCTGCTGAACACTTTCCCGGAGCTGTATCTCGACGCGACGCCGAACGACGAGTACCGCGCAGAGATCATCGATCTGAGCAAGCGAACCTTCGCGACGACAAACACTTTGCTGCTGCTGGCCATCGCTATCGCCGCGCTGGGGGTCGCCAACACGCTTGGAATGAACCTGTCCTCACGGCTGCGTGAGATGGCGACGCTTCGCACGTTAGGTTTGACGCGTGGTGGGCTTCGCAAGGTAATCCTTGCCGAAGGGCTGGTGGTGGTCGTGCTCGGCGCCATGTTGGGGACGGTCTTGGGGCTGCTGCTTGCCGACCTGGTCACCGCCGGCGCGGCCGCCCTTACCGGCTTCCGCATCGTGCCGACATTGCCGTGGAGCCTGGTGGTGATGGCCCTGCTGTCGTCGCCTGTGGTAGGGCTGGCGGCTTCGCTGCTACCTGCACGCAAGGCAGCTAGACTGCCGCCGGTCGTCGCGCTGAGAGGAACCGAATGAATCGAGCTGCCGCGCCGCCCGCCCTCGAGGCGGACACGCTATCGAAGGTCTACCGCTTGGGCGAGGTCCGCATCCGCGCGCTCGACGAGGTGTCGTTGCGGATCGATCCTGGCACCTTCGTCGCAGTAATGGGTCCGTCAGGGAGCGGAAAGTCGACCCTGCTGCACCTGATGGGGCTGCTGGACGCTCCCGACGGGGGCACGGTTCGAGTCGGCGGACGCGATACCAGCGGCCTCAGCGATGACGAGCTGACGATGATGCGGCGCGATCAGATCGGTTTCGTGTTTCAGACCTTCGAGCTGATCCCAAACCTGTCGGCGCGTGAGAATGTGCTGCTTCCTGCCGAGGTTGCTGGACGGCTCACGCAGGGTCGCAGCAATCTGGAGCGGCTCGCGCAGCAACTCGGCATCGCCGACCGGCTGGATCACCGGCCCGCCCAACTCTCCGGCGGGCAGCGTCAGCGTGTCGCGTTGGCGCGCGCTTTGGTGAACGACCCGCTCGTCGTCCTTGCCGACGAGCCGACCGGAAACCTGGATTCGGTAGCTGGGCAGGAGGTTCTCGACCTTCTGCGTGACGGAGTCGACCAGCAAGGCTGGACCGTCGCGATGGTCACGCACGACCCGAACGCGGCGATGATCGCCGACAGGATCGTGTTTCTGCGCGACGGGCGCGTCGCAGGCGAGGTGCGCACCGACTCGAGCGATGCGCGCGAAGAGATCGTCGCCTTCGCAGGCGTGTAGTGCTACCTCACCCCAGGCGAATGCGGGGATCGAGCAGGGCGTAAAGCAGGTCGGCGATCAGGTTCGCCAGTGCGAACGCCGTCACGGCCACCAGGGTGATCGCCTGCATCAGCGGCAGGTCACGGCGGTCGATCGCGAAGGTTAGCAAGCGGCCGAGGCCAGGGTAGTTGAAGACGTTCTCGACCACGATCAGGCCACTGATCAGCCAGCCGAAACTGATGGCTATCACGGTGATCGCGGGCAGCAGAGCGTTGCCTAGCACGTGGCGGGTCAACACGCGCCGCTGCCCGATCCCCTTCAGCACGGCTGTACGGACGTACGGTCGGTTCAGTTCTTCGAGAACGCTGGCGCGGGTGAGCCTGGCGACGTACGCCAGCATCACAAGCGTCGCCGTCGCCGCCGGCAGTATCAACTGCGGGAGCACACTAACGAAAGCGGCGCCCGGCGCTACCGAGGCGTTGGCGGGTAACCAACCGAGCTGGAACGAGAACAGTTGGATCAGCACCAGGCCGGTGACGAACTCCGGCAGGCCGACCACAGCCAGGCTGCCGACGCTGATGAGAGCGTCTGGCCAACGCTCGGCGTTCACGGCGGCGATCACGCCGAGCAGCAACGCGAGGGGAATCGCCACGGCGAGGGTGAGTCCGGCCAGTCGTAGGCTGTTGCCGAGCCGCTCGGTCACCAGCGGCCTGATCTGCTGCCCCGTCCCGTAACTCTCTCCCCAATCGCCGCTGACGAAGCGGCCCAACCAACGACCGTACTGGACCGGCACCGGTCGATCGAGACCCAGCTCGGCGCGCAACTGCGCGAGCGCCGCCGGTCCGGCCTCCCGGCCGAGGATGATGCTGGCCGGATCGCCAGGCAGCAGTTGCGTCACCACGAACACCAGTAGCGAGGTGAGCAGCAGCGTCAGCGCCAGGAAACCGAGGCGCCGGGCAAGGTAGCGAGTCACCCTGGCTCCTCCCCCATGAGCGGCGCTTGCAGGCGCTCCAGTTCGGCCGGTTCGATGTGGCAGCGGATCCGGTGGTCACCGTCGGCGCTCAGCTGCTGTGGCGGTGCCTGTTCGTGACAGACCGGCCCGAGGACTCGTGGGCAGCGGGTCGCGAACGGACAGCCGGCCGCTACCTGGCGGGGATCGGGCAGTTCGCCCGCAAGCGGCTCACGCGCCGGACCGGCGCTCGGGTCCGGCCGCGGCACGGCCGCCAGCAGCGCCTCGGTGTACGGGTGGTAAGGGCGTGCGAGCACATGCCCGGCAGGGCCCGACTCCATCACCTGACCGAGGTAGAGCACGGCGACGTCGTCGGCGAGGTGAGCCACGACCGCCAGATCGTGACTGATGAACAGGTACGAGGCGTCGTGCTCGCGTTGCAGCCGGTCCAGCAGATTGAGCACGGCGGCCTGCACGCTCACGTCGAGACCGGAGACCGACTCGTCGAAAAGGATCGCCTCTGCTCCGGAGGCGAAGGCGCGCGCGATGGCGACGCGTTGCTTTTCGCCTCCCGACAGCTCGCCGGGGCGGCGTTCGGCGTAGTCGGGCGTCAGCGCGACCGACTCGAGTAACGTTGCGACCGCCTCGCCTGCCGCGCTTCGGTCGGTGCCGGCGAGGCGCACCAGGGCACGTCTCAGGGTGGCGCCCACGCTGCGCTGGGGGGAAAGTGCCTCGTCGCTCGACTGGAACACCATTTGCAGGCGGCGGACCTGGTCGCGACTGCGCCGTTCGACCCGCCGGTCGAGCGGGTCACCGAGGAAGGTGAACCTTCCGGCGTCGGCAGGTTCGAGGCCGACGACGGCGCGCGCGAAGGTGCTCTTGCCGCTGCCGCTCTCACCGACCAGACCGAGAGTGCGTCCGTGCCGGAGTTGCAGGTCGACGCGGCGTAGCGCATGCACTTCGCTGCCGGGCCGGCGCAGCAGCCGGTCGACGACGCTACGACGCACAGTGAAACGCTTGTCGATCCGTTCGGCACGCAGGACGACTGTGTCTGCGCCGTCGTCGTCGTGAAACGACGGTGGAGCGGGTTGGCGCGCATCGATGGTGCCAGCCACGATCTCTTGCCAACGGCGGCAGGCGACGGCGTGGTCCTCCCCGGCTGCGTCCATGCCCGGTCGTTGAGCCCTGCAGGCGTCCTCGACGGCGGGGCAGCGAGCAGCGAAAATGCAGCCGGCTGGACGTTCAGCCGCGCTGGGGATCCGCCCGGGGATGGGGCGCAGCGGAGCCTGCCTCTTGCTGCGACCTATCCGCGGCACGCTGTCGAGCAAACCGATCGTGTACGGGTGCAGCGGCTGTCGGTAGAGTGGTTCGACCGGGGCGCGTTCGACCAGCTCGCCGGCGTACAGCACCACCACCTGGTCGCACAGGCTCGCGACTACTGCGAGGCTGTGGCTGACGTAGAGGACGGCCGTGCCGGTGCCGCGAACCCGCTCGCGAACCAGTTCGAGAATCGCTGCTTCGGTGGTCACGTCGAGGTTGCTGGTCGGTTCGTCCATCACCAGCAGTTCGGGCCGACCGAGCAGCGCCATGGCGATCATCACGCGTTGCTGCTGGCCGCCGGAAAGCTCGAACGGGTACGAGCGGCGGATGCGGCGTGGATCGCCGATGCCGACGGAGTCGAGCATGTCGTCGATCTCGTCTCGGTCCGCCTGGCCGGGCCGGTCCGGCTGGAGAGACTCGGCAAGCTGCCGACCGACGGGGTGGCTGGGGTTCATCGACGGTAGCGGATCTTGCGGCACCAGGGCGACACGCGTTCTCCAATAGGCGCGGAGCTCCTCGGGCTGCATCGCCAGGACGTCGTCCCCATCGAGCGTGACGCGCCCCGGCCCGATGCGCGCACCTGCAGGAAGTGCCCTGAGGACGGCGAGCGCAAGGGTGGTCTTGCCGCTGCCGGACTCGCCCACCAGGCCGACGGTGCTGCCCGGCGGCACGTGCAGGTCCACGTCGCGGACGGCAGCGACCGAGTCGGGGCCGCGACCGTAAGCGACGCTGAGCCCGCGGACGTCGAGCCCGTCACGGCTGGCGGCTGGAGGGCGCAGCACGCTCACCGAGTCCCACTCCTCAGGGCGCGCCCGAGACCGTCGGCGGCCAGGTTGACCGAGATGACCAGCAGGCTGATCGCGGCGGCTGGAAAGAACAGCGACCAGGGGGTCAGGTAGACGTGGTCACGCGCTTCAGCGACCATCAGGCCCCAGTCGGGCGCGGGGGGTTGGACGCCAACGCCGAGAAAGCCGAGGGAGGCGACCAGAAAGATCGCGTAGGCGAAGCGCAGTGCCGACTCGACCGCTAGGGCAGGCAGGACGCTAGGCAGGATTTCGCGACCGGCGATCCAGGCTAGCGATTCGCCTTGCAGACGGGCGGCGGCGACCCACTCGCGCGTCTTGACGCTCAGTACGACGCTGCGCACGACCCGCGCCACGATAGGAGTGTAGGCGAGGGCGATGACGCCCAGCACACTGCCGCGCGACGGACCCAAGGTGCCGAGCAGAAGCAGGGCCAGTAACAGTGCCGGCATCGCAAGCAGAGCGTCGTAAAGCCGGAAGGTGATCTCCTCCCACCATCCGCCCAACGTGGCGGCGAACAGCCCGGTCCACGTCCCCAGCACCACGGCGACGAAGGTTCCTCCACCGGCGAGCAGCAAAATGTCGCGGGCACCGGCCACGACGCGGCTGAACACGTCGCGCCCCAACCGGTCGGTCCCGAACAGGTGGGCGGCGTTGGGGGCCTGCGACCTCTCGGCCAGCAACTGCTCGGTCGGTCCGTACGGGACCAGGGCAGGTCCGAGCGCCGCGAGTAGCAGGAACACCGCTACCAGTGTGGTGCCGATCGCGCTGGTCGGTCGGGCGTAAAGCTCGCCGAACACACGGCGTGCGCCGTCGAGGCGCGAAGGCCGTGGCGGCGAGCTGGTCACCGCGGCCGGATAGCCGCCAGGTCGGTGCGGCCCGGGAAGGCCTTCAGTTCCAGGCCGGTAAAGGTGTCGCGGAGCGCGGCGAACTGCGGGAAGAAGTACGGAATCACGTAGGGACCCTCGCTGGCGAGGATGCGCTGCAACTCGGCGTACGCCGCCGCCCGTTCGTTTTCGGAGGGCGTGCTACCGGCAAGCTCTATCAGGGCGTCGACGTCGGGATCGCAGTAGTGCGCTTCGTTCCAGACGGCGCCGCACGCGATCATCGTCTCGAAGTAGAACTGCGGTACCGGCCTAGAGCCCCAGCCGGTAATACCGAAGTCGACGTCGAGCCAGCCGCCATCGCCGTAATAGACGCTTTCGGGTTGAAGACGAAGCTCGATTTCGAAGCCGGCCTGCTCCAGCTGCTCTTTGAGCACGACCGCCAGGTCGGGCCGGTCGCCGCTGTCGGGAACGTGCAGCACCAGCTCGAGTCCATCGCCGTAGCCGGCCTCCGCCAACAGCTCGCGTGCCCTGTCGACGTCGCGGGCGGGCGGGGCCACCTCGGCCCGGTGGTACGCCTCGTAGAGCGGTCCGATCGGAGTGTCGGAGCCGAGTTCAGCGAGTCCGTCGGTCACGACCTCTACGATGGCCTCGCGGTCGACGGCCAGCTTGAGCGCCTGCACGACGAGTGGATCTTTGCCGGGCGTGCGGTCGGTGCGGAGGCGAATCAGGTCGAAACCGTTGGTGGCGACGCGGTGACGTTCGATGCCGCGGGCACCTTCGAGACTCTGGAACAGCGGCGTCGGCATACGCAGCACCAGGTCGAGCTGACCACCGCGCAGGGCGGACACCGCGGCAGCCTGCTCGGCGAAGAAGATCAACTCGAGCGTGGCTACGCCCGGCGCACCGGCGAAGTGGTCGGGGTTGGCGCGGAGGGTCATGCGGTCTTCGGCGGCGTAGTCGCTCACTGCGAACGGGCCGGTGCCGTCGAAAACGCGCCCCAGCTCGAGCGCTTCGCTGTCGATGATGACTGCGTGGTTGTCCGTGAGGTCGAACAGGAAGAACGGGTTAGGTTCGGCCAGCGTGAAGGTCACCTGCGCCGGTCCGGTCGCCTCGACGGAGCGGAGGTTGGCGTACAGGTCGGAGGTAGGTAGGTCGGCGTCCGGGTCGCGCAGCCGTTCGAAGGTGGCTACAACGTCGTCCGGTCCGAAGGCGGCACCGCTATGGAACGTCACGCCCTCGCGGAGGGTGAAGGTCCAGCTCAGGCTGTCGTCGGACACGCTCCAGCTCTGCGCCAGGCGCGGCTGAATCTGGTTGCCGGCGTCCACATCGACGAGGTAGTCGTACACGTTCGAAAGCACCAGGATCTCTGCGTCGGACGAGGCGAACGCCGGGTCCAGCTGGGCGGGAATTTCGGACCCGACTCGGAGCGTCTGGGCCGTGCACGTGCCGGTCAGCAGTCCCAGCGAAAAGACGGTGGCAGCGATGTGCACACCGAGGCGCCTACTCAAGACGTTGTGGACGAGCATGGGAAGCCTCCTCGAGAATCGGTACAGGGACAGTAACGTGGCCACAGCCGCTGAGACGATGGACCGAACGAGGGTACGGTACGACGCCGTTGAGAGCACCTCGGTCCGCTGCTTGGCAGACCGCGCCAACGCTAGCATGAGTTGACCTGGTGTCCCACAGGGCGTAGGATGCTCACAATGTGTAGCCTACACATCATACGCCTTCTTGGCGTTAGCGGCGTTCGGCAGGACGGTTGACCGTGCCGGCTCGAACCGAACCGTACAGGCGGCGCCTGCTGCTGCTGTGCGGCGGCCGCTCCGGCGAGCACGAGGTCTCGCTAAGCTCAGCCGCCAGCGTCCTCGCCGCCGCGGAGGGCCGGCTCGACGTCGACGCTCGCGTCATCGCGCGTAACGGGCGCCTACTCTCCGACGCCGCCAGCCGGGTCGCGCTCGAGCGCGGTCGCAGCGACGGGCAATCCGAAGGCGGCGCATCCCCCACGCTGCTTCACGGCCTGGCGACGCTCGACCTTTTCAGCTACGACGCCGTCTTCCCGCTACTGCACGGACCGAACGGCGAAGACGGCACCGTCCAGGGACTGCTAGAGGTCGCCGACGTGCCGTTCGTCGGCTCGTCCGTGCTCGGCAGCGCGGCCGCGATGGACAAGATCGTGATGAAGCGACTGTTCGCCTCCGACGGCCTGCCGCAGGTCGCCTGGAGCGAAGTTCACGCCACCCACTGGCGCACAGAGCCCGGCCAGGTGCTCACGGAACTCGAGACGCTGCCCTGGCCACGTTTCGTCAAGCCCGCCAACCTCGGCTCGTCGGTCGGAATCTCGCGCGCGAGCGACCGCGAAAGCCTGCGAACCGCCCTGAACGAGGCGTTCCGGTACGACCGGCGCGTGATCGTCGAGGAGGGTGTCGTCAACGCGCGCGAGATCGAGGTTGCGGTGCTCGGCAACGAAGCGCCGGTCGCTTCGCCAGCTGGCGAGATACGAGTGCCGGCCGACGCTTATTACGACTACCAGCACAAGTACACCGACGGTATGGCCGAGCTGGTCATCCCCGCCGAGCTACCAGCATCGTCGGTCGAAACGGTACGCGCGCTGGCGCTGCAAGCCTTTCAGCTGGTCGACGCCGCCGGACTGGCACGCGTCGACCTGTTCGTGCGACCGGACGGGGAGCTCCTGGTCAACGAGATCAATACGATTCCAGGGTTCACCCGCCACTCGATGTACCCGCGCCTGATGGACGCTGCGGGGGTGCCGTACCCGCAACTGATCGAGCGGCTGGTCGAGCTGGGCATCGAGCGGCACGCAGCCCGCCGCTAGCGGCGCGAATCGGCCCGTTCGGGTAGAATCGGCGGCGATACCTTCACGAGGGGGGTGACGGCCGCCGCGCAGCCTCAGGACAGTTCGAACGACCCAGCGATTCTCGACGAGAAGCGTCTCGCCGAGTTGCTAGGCCTGGAGCCGCTCACCGATCCGGCGTCGGCGCGGGTGTTGATCCTCAACGCCAGCTTCGAGCCGCTACACGTGTGCAGCGTCAAACGCGCGATCCAGTTGATCATGACCGATGTCGCCATCCGGGTCGAAGATGCCGACGCGGTCCTGCGGACTCCGAGCCGAGCGGTGCCGGTCCCAAGCGTGGTGCGGCTGGCGCGGTACGTACGACGTCCCTACCGGCAAAAGATCGCTTTCAACCGCCGCAACCTGTTTCGGCGCGACGATCACCGTTGCCAGTACTGCGGACGGCGAGGCAGCGACCTCACCCTCGATCACATCCTGCCTCGTAGCCGGGGCGGTGCGACCAGTTGGGAGAACGTGGTCGCCTGCTGCCGTGGCTGCAACGCCCGCAAGCGCGACCGAACACCGGACGAGGCCGGCATGCGCCTGGCGCGCGCGCCCAAAGCGCCGCGGTTCGTGTTCAGCAGTGCCTACGGCCTGTTGCAGGACGTCGACCCGATCTGGCAAACCTACCTGCCGGAGGGTTGACCCGGAGCGTCAGCGCAAGCTGGCCAAGAACGCTTCGACCGAACCGGCGATCTCGGCCTCGGCGACGGAACGCGGAACCGTCGGCAAGCCGTCGCCACGTTGCGGGCCGTAGCGGCCGAAGAACGAATGGACCGCGCCGCCGATCACTTCGAGGCCGGTCCCTTCCGGAAGGCGTGCTCGTCCTTCGCGCACCTCCTCGAGGGTGGCGAGTCCGTCGAACTCCGCCGCCAACAGTAAGGTCGGAAGGTCCTGGCCCGCGAGGTCGACCCCGGGCGGTGGATAGGCGCCCATCAGAATCAGCCCGTCGATCGTCCCTGGGTTCCGCGCGGCGTACCAGGCCGCCATCGTGCCACCGAGCGAGTGTCCCGCCAAGACGACGCCCCTCTCGCCATTCCGCATCGACCGTGCCAGGGACCCCGCCCGGTCGCGGCCCAGCACCGCCAGGTCCAGCGGCATGGTCGGGATCAGCGTGCGGATCCCGACCGGAGCAAGCGCTACGCCGAGCCAGGCGTACGCGTGCGGTCGCACCAGGCCCCCCGGGTAGAGGATCAGCAGCACGGCGGCTTCACCATCGGCGGGAGCGATCTCGATGCCACCGCCACGACCGCGATAGGCCCCGATGCGGACCGTGGCCGCGGGAACGCCGCGGACCGTGGCGTCCGCGGACGGCCGCAGCGGGTCCGGGACGACCGTTGCAGCGAGGTAACCGAAACCGGCCGCCAGCAGCAGTCCCGCGCCCCAACGGACCAGAGCCCGCCGCGTGGGGCGGCCCGAGCCGGTCCGCGTCTTGGTCTTGCGCTTGCGCCTCACCGAGCCGGCCGGTCCGGACTTCTTCGTGCTCACGACGCCTCCAGTGGCACCGAGCGTGCTCGCGTCCCGGCCGGGCCGTCGCCGGCCTGCAGCGCATGTAGGTGGGCGTAGAGGCCGCCCCGGCGGATCAGGTCCTGGTGACGCCCGGACTCCACCACCGCGCCGTCTTGCAGCACGTGGATCCGGTCGGCACCCTGAACGGTCGACAGGCGGTGAGCGATAACGATCGTCGTCAGCTCGTCGCGCCGGCCCAGAACGCCTGCCAGAGCGTCCTGGATCAGCGCTTCGGACTCGCTGTCGAGACTACTGGTCGCCTCGTCCAGCAGCAAGACCGCGGCGCCCTTGAGCAGTGCGCGGGCGATCGCGATGCGCTGCTTCTGACCGCCGGACAGCTTGACGCCTCGCTCACCGATCGCGGTGTTCGTACCGGCTGGCAGGGCCGCAACGAACGCCGCGGCGTTGGCGAGGAAGATCGCCTCGTCGACCTCCGTGTCGGACGCGGAAGGACGGCCGTAGCGCACATTGTCCGCGACCGAGCCGGAAAACAGGGTCGGCTCTTGCGGCACGACCGCCACCGCCTGGCGCAGCGACCGCAGCGATACCTCGGCGAGCGGCCGTCCAGCGATCGTGATCACGCCGCTGTCCGGCTCGTACAGGCGCGACAGCAGCCGCGTCAGGGTGGTCTTGCCTGCGCCCGACGGGCCGACCAGCGCTGCGGTCGTGCCGGCCGGCACCCTCAGGTCGAGGCCGCGCAATGCAGCCGCCTCGCTCCCGGGGTAGCGGAAGCGGACGTTCGACACCTCGATGTCGCCCGGTTCTAACGGCGCACCCACGTCGTACGGTTCGGGCCGCTCGGCCAGCAACGCGTCGATGCGCTCGAGGGCGGCCACGCCGGACTGCAGGATGTTGTTGAAGTTCAGCACGAACCGGACCGGATTGATCAGATTGTTCAGGTACAGAACGAAGGCGGTCAACGTGCCGACCGTCAATCCGCCGACCTTGCCGCCGCCCTGCACCAGCAGCCAACCGCCGCTGAGCACCAGTGCGGAGACGCCCCACTCGCTGGCGAGGCCGATGGCAGCCTGCATCCGTCCCACTTCGCGGCGGCGTGCCAGGTTCAGGTCGCGATACGCGTCCGACTCGACCCGGAACCGCTCCCATTCGGCCTGCTCGGCCGAGAACGCCTTGACGATGGCGACGTTCGTGACCGCCTCGCTGGCGACGGCGGTCATCTCCCCCACTCGCCCGCGGATGCGCCGCGCCAGGCGCCGAAGCGGTTCCTGGAAACGGACGGTGAAGAAGCCCATCGCGATGACGATTCCGACCGAAACGAGGGCCAGCCGCACGTCCATCGCGAACAGAATCGCCAGCACCACGACGATCGAGAACGCCTGCCCGACCAGCCGGCTGGCACCAGCCTGGATCATCGCTTCGAGCGCGTTGACGTCGGACACAACCCTGGATACCAGGCTGCCGGATCGCTCGCGGGTGAAGCGCTCTAGCGGCAGCGACAACAGCCGACTGTACACACTGCGCCGCGTCTCGCTCACGACGTGCTGCGTGAAGGCGAAGCTGAACAGCATCCCCGCGTACGTCAACGCCTCGGACGCCAGGTAGAACAGGACCATCGCCGCGCCCGTAAGGACGAACAGGCGCGCCTCGCCGCGAGGGATTACGACGTCGAAGACGAAGCGCACGAACTGCGGTGCAAGCTGTGAAACTGCGGACGAGCTGGCGATCAACAGCGCCAAACCGACGAGTCGGCGCTTGTACGGCTGCATCAGCCGCCACAGCGCCGTCGCCGCCCGACTCGCAGGTCGTTCGCGCTCGGTCGCATGGTTCACGCCGCGCAGGCTACCGCGGGCGCCCGCGAACCACCGTGCCCCGTCCGTGCAGGCGGTATCGGCCGGTGCTGGCCGGCACCAGCACGGTCGCGCCGGCGCGAAGCTCGACCGGTCGTGCGCCGCCCGCCTCGAGCTCAGCAGCCTGCAGCTCGCTTGCCTCTAGCTCGAAGCTTCCTTCGAGCACGGTGAGCAGGTGCAGCGCCGCGGGATCGGTGCGTCCAACCGCGCCGTCGTCGCAACGAACCTCCTCGAGCAGGTAGAACGGGCAGCGGACCCGCTCCGTCCAACCGTCCAAGCCCGGCCGGGAAGTAGGCCGCGGCTCGCCGGCTCCGGACAGGTCGGCCACCTCCAGCGCAGCATCGACGTGAAGCTCTCGTCGCGACCCGTCCGCTCCCACTCGACCGTAGTCCCACAGCCGGTAGGTCAGATCGGAGGCCTGCTGCAGTTCGTAGAGTCGCAAGCCAGCCCCGATCGCGTGAACGGTACCTGGTGGGTTGTGCACCACCTCACCCGGCGCGACCGGCACGGTGCGTAGTAGCTCCGCCAGCGTGCCTGCTGCCAGGGCGCGGCGCACCTCCTCTTCGGAGACCGGTCGGGTGAACCCCCACACGACCTCAGCGCCCGGGTCGGCGTCGAGTATGCGCCACGACTCGGTCTTGCCCAGGTGGCCGCTGTTGGCATGACGTCGGGCAGCCACCTCGTCGCCCGGGTGCAGCTGAACCGACAGCGGTGCAGCGGCGTCCAACAGTTTCGCCAGCAGCGGCATGACCGGACCGTGCCGTCGCATGGGCGCGTGTCCGACTAGTGCGTCGCGGTAGCGCTCGATCAGGTCGCGAAGTCGCTCGCCGTGGTGCGGTCCGCCAGCGACGACGCTATCTCCGTACGCCAGCCACGCCTCCGCGACCGGCTCGTCGCCCGGCGGTGGCGTCTCCCCCAGCAGCTCAGGCAGGCGGTCACCGCCCCACAACAGCCGGCGGTACTCGGGGTACAAGCGAAGCGGCGCCAGGGATTCCATCGCTGCACGATACCGGCCGGTGAGCCTGCCGCCTGCTCTCCGGCAGGGGTACTCTTACGGTCGTGATAGACGGCTTCACCACCCTGATCACTTCGCAAGGCTGGCTGGCGCCGGCCTGGTACGTGGCGGGGTTCCTCCTTGCCGCCCTGATTCCGGTGATTCCCACGCCGCTGATCGCTGCGCTGGGCGGCACCGCTTTCGGAACCGTCCCGGCGATCCTCTACGGAATGGTCGGCATGGCGCTGGGTGCCGCGTTGTCGCTCACGCTGGCGCGGCAGCTGGGCCGGCGCATGATGCGGCGGTTGATACCGGAGCGAGTTTGGGGCGAGTGGGAGGCGCTGCTTGGCGTGAAGTCGCTCGGTACCTGGTTCCTGATCTTTCTGACCCTGAACCTGGACGTCGCCGTGATGGCAGGTGGCCTCTCGTCGGTCCCGGCACGGTCGCTGTGGTGGACGGCGATGGCGGCGCGGCTGCCGTGGCTGGTGGCGGCCGCCTGGGCGGGCGAGGTGCTGCTGGTGAACGATGCAGCACTGATCCTGACGCTGCTGCTGGCGATCCCAGCACTGCTGGTGCTGAACCGGTTGCGTCCGCGCCTGCGTCGCTGGCTTGCGGTGCGGGCCGGGGTGCTACCCGAAGTCGCTGGAGCGGGCGACGGAGATGGCGACACGCCGCCGCACGAGTGAGCTAGCGAAGGGCCGTGCCGACGGTACGCCCCGGGGGGGCGCCCTCACCGCTCACTCGGCCAGGCGGGGATCGAGTACGTCGCGGGCCGCGTCGCCAAGCAGGTTGAAACCGACCACGGAAAGGAAGATCGCGGCCCCAGGAAAGATCGACATCCACGGCGCCCGTAGGAACTGCGAGAAGCCGTCGCGGATCATCAAACCCCACTCTGGCGCCGGCGGTTGAGCACCGAGACCGAGGAAACCGAGGGCCGCCACGTCGAGGATCGCGACTCCGATCGACAGCGACAGCTGCACGATGATCGGACTCAGGCTGTTGGGAAGCACGTGACGCAACACGATACGTAGCGGCCGCGCGCCGAGCGCACGGGCGCCCTGGACGTACTCCGACTCGCGCAGTGACAGCACCACCGAGCGAATGATACGGGCGTAGATGGGTATCTGCGTGATGCTGATCGCGATCATGGCGTTGGTGAGGCTCGGGCCGAGCGTCGCGACGATAGCGATCGCCAACAGAATGCCTGGGAACGCCAGCAGGATGTCCATGAACCACATCACGATGGTGTCCAGCCAACCACCCACGTAACCTGCCAGCATCCCGAGCGTAGTTCCGACCACGACCGCGACGGCGACAGCGATCAGGCCGACGCGCAGACTGATGCGGCCCCCGTGCCAGACGCGGATCAACAGGTCGCGGCCCAACTCGTCGGTACCGAAGATGTGTTCGGCGGAAGGTGGATTGAGCCGCTCGCGCAGGTTCCGGTCGCGACTGGCGTCGTAGGGCGCCAGCACCGGCGCCAGCAGCGACACGACCACGAACGCCAGAATTATTACCAGGCCGGTCACGCCGGTCGTGTGTCGGAAGAACTCACGGATTCGGTCGCCCATGACGCTCTCGCCGAACAGGCGGCTGCGCGGGGCGGTGGCGATGTTTTCGCTGCTGCTCACGAGTATTGGATCCTTGGGTCGATCAGGGCGTACGACAGGTCGACCAGCAGGTTGACCAACGCGAAGGTGATTGCGACGAACAGGATGCCGCCCTGAATGACGGGGTAGTCGCGGGCCGAGATGGCGTCGTACACCCAACGGCCGATCCCCGGCCAGCTGAAGACGGTTTCGGTGAGGATCGCGCCGGAGAGCAGTGTGCCGAAACTGAGCCCGACGACGGTCACCACCGGCAGCAGGGCGTTCCGCAACGCGTGTTTGGTGACCACGGCGCGCTGACCGACACCCTTGCTACGGGCTGTGCGGACGTAGTCCTGGCTGAGTACCTCGAGCATCGACGAGCGGGTCATCCGCACCACGATCGCCAACGGAATCGTGCCAAGCGCAATTGCGGGCAGTACCAGGTGCCGGAGCACGTCGCGAAGCGCGACCCAATTGCGCGTCAGGATCGAATCCAGCACGTACAGCTTGGTGACAGGATCCAGGCTGGTCGACACGCCCAAGCGTGACGATGGAGGTAGCCAACCGAGAATTACGGCAAACAGGTAGATGAGGATGATCGCCAGCCAGAACACCGGGAACGACACTCCGGAAAGTGCCAGCGTCATGATCAGTGTGTCTTGGAAGCGGCCGCGGTGCAGCGCGGCGTACACGCCGGAGGGGATTCCGACCACCAGCGCTATCAGCATCGCTGCCAGCGCAAGTTCGAGGGTGGCGGGGAAGCGGTTCAACAGGCTGTCGGTGACCGGAATACGGCTGAAGATCGAACGGCCCAAGTCCCCTCGCAGCAGGTCGCCCATGTAGTGGAAGTACTGCGAGTCGAATAGACCCAGCAGCCCACGTTCGGACACGGCCGAAAGGTTGAACCACACCGGCAGGGAGAGGCCGAGGTCCTGCCTAAGTTGCTGGAGGGCTGCTTCCGGAGCCCGTTCGCCAAGGAGCGCAATGGCGGGATCGCCGGGAATGAGTCTAGTGATCAGGAAGAGAACGAGCGAAACGCCGAACAGAACGGGCACCAGGCCGACTATGCGGCGAACAAGATAGGTCGTCAAACGAACCCTCCGTCACGGGCGTCGCGCATGATAGCGCCCCGCGCCGCGGACCGAGCGATGGACGGGGACGAGTCCGTCCGCAAGCGAAACGCGTGCTGGGCGCCCGAAGGCGCCCAGCGGCGTAGCTGCAGTGGTTACTCCTTCGTAACCGGGACCAGCGACACCGAGCTGTAGCCCAGCGGGCTGGGAACCCAACCGGAGATGTTGTTCCGGTGGGCGTGCACGGTGTTGTTGTGCGCGACCGGAATCGAGGCGGCCTGGGCGGCGACCTCGTTCACGACGTTGGCGTACAGCTGCATACGGCGATCCGTGTCAGGAACGCGGGTCGCCTCCATCAGCATGTCGATGACCTCGTCCCGTTCCCAACCGTATGCGGCAGCGCCGTCGGGGCCGAAGAAGGTGCGGAGGAAGTTGTCAGGATCGACGTAGTCGGCGTTCCAACCGAGCATCCACGCCTGGAAGGCGCCTTCGCGGTAATCGCTGAGGTAGGTCGTCCAGTCCTCGGTCAGCACTTCGACGTTAATACCGACGTCGGAGAGGTAGCTGGCGATCGTCTCGGCGATCGGCTGAGGAGAGGGGTAGTAGGGGCGGCTGACAGGCATGTACCAGAATTCGAGATCGAAACCGTCAGCGTACCCCGCTTCGGCCAGCAGTTCCTTGGCCCGCTCGGGGTCGTAGTCGTACGGCCACGGATCGCCGTGTCCGGGGTAGGCGATCGGCAGGTGGTCCTGCGCGACGACGCCGGTACCGGTATAGAAGGCGTCGACGATGGCCTGACGGTCGATCGCGTACGCGATCGCCTGGCGGACACGCACGTCGGAAAGCGGCTCGTAGTCGTGGTTGAGGCCCACGTATCCGACGTTCTGCTCACCCTGCGCGATGGCGGCGGTGAGGTTCATGTCGCGCTCGACGGTCTGCAGATCGTCGGCGGGCAGGTTCACGGCCAGGTCGATAGAGCCGGCCTGGAGTTCGGCAAGACGGGCGGTCGGCTCGAGGATCGGACGGAACACCACCTCATCGACGTTAGGCGCGCCACCCCAGTAGTCGGGGTTGGCGGCCAGACGGACGCTCTGGCCCTCGACCCATTCGACGAAGCTGAACGGGCCGGTGCCGACAGAGCCGACGCCGGGCGTACCATAGTCAGCGCCGGCTGCCATTACCGCGGTCGGGCTGTCCATCTGGAAGTAGATGGCCGCCAGCAGCGACGGGAAGTACGGAACCGGCTGCGTCAGTACGAAATCGACGGTCGAATCATCGACGACGTTCACGGCATCGAGGATGCCGCCTTCGCCGCGGGGACCGCCGTACACCCAGCCGAACGGGACGTAGTTCTTGCCTTCGTCACGGTGCGAGTACGGGTGATCCAGCAGGTTCCAACGGTCGAAGTTGAACTTGACGGCCTCGGCGTTGAACGGCGTGCCGTCGTGGAACATGACCCCTTGGCGCAGGGAGACGGTCCACACGTCGGCATTGTCGTTCGGGCTCCACGAGGTTGCAAGGCGCGGTTCGAGGCTGGCGCTGCCGGAGGCGAAGCCGATCAGCGGTTCGGTGATCTGCCCGCTTACCACCAGCGACTCACCGTCTTGCGAGTCGGCGGAGTCGAGGCTGGACGGCTGGCCGGAGTTACCGAATACCAGCGTCTGCGCCGACACCGTTCCGAGGGCGAGCAGGGCTGCGAGGACTAGGACGAGTTTCTTCATGTAGCCTCCTTCGTGCGGTTGAAATGCTGACCGAGGTACGACGCGGCCCGGTCTTGAGCCGCTTCGTCCTCGAGGGTCGCCCGCCATGCTAGCACGCGCCGGGGCCGCAGGGTCAACGAGAGTCCGTCTCAGACGGGCTGGAGCGTGCCGCGATCAAGCCGGTAGCGGGCGTCCACGTCGCGGACCAACCCTTCGTCGTGCGTGACCAGCACCACCGCCATGGCGCGTTCGCGCGCCAGTCGCACCAGTAGTTCGAAAACCGTTCGTGCGCTGGCGCGGTCGAGACTGCCGGTCGGCTCGTCGGCCAACACCAGCGGCGGGCGCAGGTAGAGCGCGCGAGCGACGGCGACGCGTTGCCGCTCACCGCCTGAGAGTGTCGCGGGTCGAGCGGCGCTCCGCCCCTCCAGCCCGACGGCGCTCAGCAGTTCACTCGCCCTGCCCGGCTCGATCCGGCCGTGGATCCTGCCTGGCAACTCGACGTTGGCGCGCGCGTCCAGTTCGCGAATCAGGTGCGGGTCCTGAAACACCAGTCCGACGTGCGCGGCCCGTTGGCGGGCCAGCTCGCGTGGCAGGTGGTCGTGCACCGCGAGTTCTCCCCAGTGGATCTGTCCGCCGTCGGCCCGGTCGAGGCCGGCCAGCAGGTGCAGCAGCGTAGTCTTTCCGCTGCCGGACGGACCGAGGACTGCGACCACCTCGCCGGCGCGCACCTCTAGATCGACGCCGGTCAGCACCTCGAGCGGGCCGGCGGGGGTCGCGAAGGCGCGCCGCAAGCGGTGGCAGGCCAGCACTGTAGTGCGCACGGCGTCGCCGTCGCTATCGTCGGGCGCCGCCGTCGAGATTCGGGTCACGGGCGAACATGCTAGCAGGCCGTGGTACGTTGCCGTCCGAGATATGACTGCCCCGCCTCCCCCCCACGACGCCCGAACCCGGGGCGAACTGATCGAGTTCCTCCGTACCGTACCGCTCTTCAAAGGAGCTACCGACCGGATCCTCGACATCGTCGCCGACGCGGTTCAGCGTCGCGTGTACAGCCAGGGCGAGGTGTTGTTCCGTGAGGGGGACGCCGGCGAGGCGGTGCACCTGTTGCGGTCGGGAACGGTGAAACTCTCCAAGGTGGACCTCGGGGGTCACGAGAAGACGTTGGCACTGCTCAGACCGCCGGAGTTCTTCGGTGAGATGGCGCCCCTGTCGGAAAGCACGCGCAGCGCTAGCGCCGTCGCCGTAGAGCGAGTGGAGACGCTACTGCTGTTCGGCGACGACTTCCACCGCTTGATGCGCGACCATGCCCAGATCGGTCTAAACGTGAACTCCACCCTGGCGCGGCGCCTGCGCGGCATGGACGACGAGGCGCAGGTGCTGTCGTACCAGGATGCGCAGGGACGGGTCGCCTACGTACTGCTGCAACTTCACCGTGCCGGCGTGGTCGAGCTCGAGGACGGCGGACCGCCGCTGGTTCGACTCACGCATCAGGAACTGGCGAACATGGCCGGTACCAGCCGTGAGACGGTCACGCGCGCGCTCAAGGCGCTAGAAGCCGAGGGTGTGATCGCCACCCAACCGAAGGAGATCCTCCTCACCGATACGCAAGGCCTCGAAGAGATCCTGCACGGCGTGCGCTGAAGCGGACTGAGGCGAACCGAGCTTCAACCGCCGCTAGGTAGCTGCTCGCTGCGCGCTGGCGGTGCGTCGGGGTCGAACTCGTACGGCACGATCTCGGCATGTTCGACCGGGCGGGCCGCACCGACAACGCTGGCGATCACCACCGCGTGGGTTACCACCGCCAGCGAAGCGAAGCGACGGTAGCGCTTCAGCACTTCGAGGGCGCGCTCGCGCACCTCGTCCAGCGACTCCCAACTTGCGTCGTTTGGCCGTTGGCCGGTGCGTAGACCGTGGGAGGCGCGCGCCAGCACCTCGGGATCCACCTGCCGGGCGGGGTCGAGGTGCGGACGCCACTCGTGCAGGTCGACCTCGACGTAGAACGGTTTGCCGAGTGCGCGGGCCAGCAGCGCTGCCGACTCCAGCGACCGTGCGAAGCTCGACGACAACACCGCGTCCACCTCCCGCAGGCGATAGTCACGCGCAATGGTGTCGATCTGAACGCGTCCAACCTGGGTCAGTGGGGCGAGGTCGTGGGCTTGGGGTCCTAGACGAGGAGAACCCAAGGTGCCGTAGTTCGGTTCACCGTGCCGCACGAAGTATATGCGCATCGCAGTTCTAATCTCCCGGTGGGCCCGTCCGCCGTTTCCCTGGGGACCGGCTCGGGGTCGTACCGTGATCATAGGTGCGACGCGGCGAGCGTGTCGGGAGATCCTTCATAGTGCGAAGGCGAAACCCGGGGAATGCCCGAGCTTCGCCCTGTCTTTGCCTTGGAGCCAACGGTCGGATTTGAACCGACGACCTGCCGATTACGAATCGGCTGCTCTACCTCTGAGCTACGTTGGCGAGAAACCGCGGTGCTTGGTGGCCGGGGGCGGAATCGAACCGCCGACACTACGATTTTCAGTCGTATGCTCTACCAACTGAGCTACCCGGCCTTGTCGGAGGGCGCCCCGTGGGGCGCCCGATCCGGTACTGGCGGAGCCGACGGGATTCGAACCCGCGACCTTCTGCGTGACAGGCAGATATGCTAACCGCTACACTACGGCTCCACGATTCGGCCCGCCCTGCGGCGAGCGCGGAGAGAAGGATACCCGACCCCCTATGCCCTGTCAACGGAGCGAACGGACCTTCTCACGCGGCATTTTCGCCTCGTGATCTGCGCGCTTTCGGGCCGCGCTGGAGAGGCTTCCAGCGCTCTCCCCCGTCACCTTGCGAGGGCCGTCGTTCAACGGTCCCAGCCACGCCGATAACTTCGCTCTGAGGGCGTCCGGCCCGATGCCTAGCTGCTCATGCTGCACCGTCGGACTCCCGTGCGGAACGATCACGTCGGGAATGCCTAGCCGCGTCAGACGGGCGGAAACGTTCCGGTCGGTCAACAGTTCGGCCACGGCGGAGCCGAACCCGCCCGGTAGCGCGTGATCTTCGATCGTGACCAGCTGTGCGCCGCTGCGCACCAACCGTACGATCGCCTCTTCGTCGAGGGGCTTGACGAAACGGGCGTCCAGCACTCCTACCCGTGGGTCGTCACCGGCAGCCTGCAGGGCGTAACCGACGGTCGGTCCGAGTCCGATCAGCCACAGCTCACTTCCCTCCTTGACCACTTCCGCTTTGCCCCACTCGATCTCTTCCCAAGCGTCGACCGGGGCGCGCGGGGCCGGCTCGACCGCGCCGCGTGGCCAGCGAATCGCCTTCGGTCCGCCCAGTTCCAACGCCCGTTTCAGCATGGCGCGCTGTTGCACCGCGTTGCGCGGCATGGCCACCTGCAGGTTGGGGATCGCGCGCAGGTAGGCGAGGTCGTACACCCCCTGGTGCGTCGCTCCGTCCCCGCCGACCAGGCCGGCCCGGTCGATCGCAAACACCACGTCGAGGTTTTCGAGCGATACGTCGTGCACCACCTGATCGAAGCCTCGCTGCAAGAACGTCGAGTAGATCGCGACGATCGGCTTCTCGCCACGTAGCGCCATGCCGGCCGCAGTGGTGACCGCCACGTCTTCGGCTATCCCGACGTCGAGGTAGCGGCTGGGGTGAACCTTGCAGTACTCGCCCAGGCCCGAGCCTTCACGCATGGCGGGCGTGATCACCCACACCCTGTCGTCGCGGCGCGCCAGGGCTATCACCGCGTCGCCGAACGCGTTCGACCATTGGTACGGCTTGCCGCGCGCAACCGGCGCGGCGGGATCGAACTTCTGTGCACCGTGCCAGGTGATCGGGTCGGCTTCGGCCACGGTGTAACCCTTACCTTTGCGGGTCAGGATGTGCAGCATGGTGGGGCCCTCGAGCTTGTCGATGTGCTCGAGGAAGTACAGCACCTCGTGCACATTGTGCCCATCGATCGGACCGACGTAGCGGAGCCCCATGGCGTGGAACGGGTTGTTGCTGGCCGGGTCGAGGAAGCGCCTGGCGGCTGACTTGGCGCGGCTGCCGAATTCGGCCAACGGCTCCAGCAGGCCCGCTAGGGCCTTCTTGCTGTCCACTTCGGCGCGTTGCAGCCAGGTCTGCACCTGCAACTGGCGCATGTAATGGTTGAGCGCACCGACGTTCTCGCTGATGGACATCTCGTTGTCGTTGAGGATGACCGTCATGTTCGGTCCGACGTGCCCGATCTGGTTGAGGGCGGCCAGCGCCATTCCGCCGGTGAGGGCGCCATCGCCGATGACGGCCAGCACCCGGTAGTCTTCGCGGCGCGCGTCGCGCGCCAGCGCCATGCCCAATGCGGCTGCAAGGCTGGTCGATGCGTGCCCGGCGGTGAGCGCGTCGTGCGGCGATTCGCTGCTAGTGGCGAACCCGGCCAGGCCGCCGTCCTTGCGGATGCTGCACATGCGGTCACGCCTGCCGGTGAGGATCTTGTGGCCGTAGGTCTGATGGCCGACGTCCCAAACGAAGCGGTCCCGTCTGCTGTCGAACAGCCAGTGCATCGCGACGGTCAACTCGACCGCGCCGAGGCTGGAAGCGAGGTGGCCACCGGTAGTCGAGCAGACGCGAATGATCTCGGCCCGAAGCTCCTGCGCTACCGCACCGAGCTCCTCGCGCGGTATCCGTTTCAGGTCATCGGGTCCGTTGATCTCGTCGAGACGTGCCATGACTGCCCACTCCTTCGCGCCGCTTGCGCAGAGCCTATCCCGAGCCGCCCTCGATTGCGGTAGGCGCGCATTCACTCTGCGGGTCGCGATCGTTTCTCACGGCAGCTTCGCAAGCCCGATCAGGTTGGAGTCGACAAGGAACAGCCCGGTCTCGGTACGGACCTCGCCCAGGTGCGGAGAGAACCAGGTCTGCTGATTCAGCTCCTCGAGGATGGTGCCGTCCTCGTCGAAGGTGCGGCTGGTGAAGTCCAGCACGAACACCTCGAACGTTCCCGCGGCGACGGTGACGGTGCGTCGATCGACGACGGTGGTTATGTACTCCAGCGTCAGCGACGTCTGGCGGTTCTCGGGAGCCGCATCGGGAAACACGACCGTGGCGGTGGTCGATCCGGACCAGGTCTGTCCCACTCGGAACGGGCCGGCGGTCCACTCCTGGATCGGCGGGTCGAAGGTGATGCGGGTACCTGGACGCTCTTCTCGCACCAGGTAGGTGCCGTCCTCGCGATGTTCGCGGAACCAGGTGATGTCGAAGCCGCGGCCAACCATGTGCCAGGCGGTGCGGACCTCGCCGGCCAGGACGGTGGGGCCTTCGATCCGCACCACCACGCGTGGCTCGTCGAGCTTGGCGCGGTCGGGCAGGTACGTCCAGGCGGCACCGGTGGAGGTGGGTACGTAGGCGACGGGTCCGGTGGGATCGTCGACCACCTGGGTTTCCTCGACGCTCGGGGCGCAGGCGGAAATCACGGCTACCAGCGCGACCAGCGTCAGCGCAATGCTCCAACTGCGCACGATCCAAGCGTGCGCATTCCCGGCGCGTACGCCGTGAGCGGTGCGTAGGTCGGGCGTCGGGTCGGAGACAGCTCGCTTCGACATGCGGTCAGGCTACCGCACGCCGGGCGGGACGCGTGCCTCGCCCAGGGGCGTCAGGCGTGCCCCAGGCGACCACCGATATCGTGGCGGTACACCGCGCCAGGCATTTCGATCCGGCTGATCTCGCGGTACGCCTTGGCGATGGCGCTGGGCAGATTCACGTCCACGGCGGTGACCGCCAGGACCCGCCCGCCGGTGGATAACAGCCGTCCACCTTCGCGGCGGGTGCCGGCGTGGAACACCCAGGCGTCCTCCTCGCGTTCGTCGGGCAACTCGATCGGCAGGTTCCTGCGGTAGGCGCCGGGGTAGCCGGGCGCAGCGAGGACCACGGCAGCCGCAGCGCCGGCTCGCCAGGCGGGCGTGACCCGGTCGAGCTGTCGCCGATCGACGGCAAGCAGCAACTCGGCAAGGTCGTTCTCGAGTAGTGGCAGTAGCGCCTGCGTCTCCGGATCGCCAAGCCGCACGTTGATCTCGAGCAGGCGGGGCCCGTCGGCGCTCCACATCACGCCGAGGAAGAGCGCGCCGCGGTAGTCGGTCCGGTCGACCTGCAAGCCGTTCAGGACCGGTTGCACGATCTCTCGCGAAAGCCGTTCACGTTGCGCCTCGTCCAGCCACGCAACAGGCGCGACGGCACCCATCCCGCCGGTCATCGGTCCGACGTCCCCCTCGCCGATCTGCTTGTGATCCTGCGCCAACGGCAGCTCGAAGGTGGACCGTCCGTCGGTAAGCAGCATCACGCTCAACTCCTGGCCAACCAGCCGCTCTTCCAGCACCACCTCCGCGCCGGGGGTTGCGAACAGCGTGCGCAGCGCCTCCTCGGCCTCGTGCTCCTCGCCTGCGACGGTGACGCCCTTGCCGGCGGCGAGGTGGGAGTCCTTGACGACTATCGGAGCTCCGACCGCACGCAGGTGGTCGAGAGCGGGCGCCAACTCGCGAAAGGTGGCGAACGTTGCAGTGGGTACGCCGTGCCGCTGCATGAACGCTTTGGCGTGAGCTTTCGAGGCTTCCAAGCGGGCGCCGTCGCGTCCGGGGCCGAACACCGCCAGGCCCGCAGCGCGCAGGCGGTCGGCCAGACCGGCCGCCAGCGGTGCTTCGGGACCGATCGCGACCAGGTCCACCTGCTCTTGCGACGCCAGCCGCACGAGCGCATCGTCATCCTCGGTCCGCACGATCCGGGCGATCTCGGCGATGCCGGCGTTGCCGGGGCTGGCGAGCACCTCACGGACGCTGGCCGAGCGGCTCAGGCTCCATGCCAGCGCATGCTCACGCCCGCCGCTACCGACGACGAGGACCTTCACGGCGAGGCTCCGCTTGCGGTTTCGCTCCGCTCGTGAGCGTCACCTTGCAGCAGGGTGCGGACCGCTTCGGGGTAGGCGCGGTGCTCCATCTCCAGGATGCGGGCGGAGAGGGCCTCCTCGTCGTCACCGTCGAAGATGGGCACACGGCGTTGCAGCACGATCGGGCCGCTGTCCACCCCCGCATCGACCAGGTGGATGGTGCAGCCGCTCTCGCGCTCTCCCGCTTCGAGCGCCCGGCGTTGCGGGTGCAGTCCGGGGTAGGCGGGCAACAGGCTGGGGTGCACGTTCACGATCCGTCCGGCCCAGCGGCGCGTGAAGGCGGGCGACAGGATGCGCATGAACCCGGCGAGGCAGACCAGATCGATTCCGGCCCGGTCGAGCGTGGCGAGCGCATCACGTTCGAAAGCGTCGCGACTGCCGCTGTAGCGAGTCCAGCAGATCAGGCGGGTGGCCACGCCGGCCGCCTGCGCCTGCCGCAGCGCCGGAGCGGCGGGCACATTCACGACCACCAGTGCGACTCGAGCCAACGCTGCGGGCGGGTCGGCGGGGAAAGCCTCGATGAGCGAGGCGAGGTTGCTGCCGCGACCGGAAGCGAACACCGCCAGGCGGGCACTGCGGGGCAGCGGAAAGGCAGGCGTGTCGCTGAGCCCCATCTCGCTACTCAGCTCTCCCCTGAGCCGTCCCCAGACGGATCCGCAGGCGCCTCCGCAGCGTCGTCGCGGAGGCGCCAGTAGCGGCTCAGCCCCATCACCGTCATGCGTGCGTCGCTGGACGCGCGGTAGGGCACGAGCGCCGCGTCGGGCAGCAACAGCGGGGCCAACTCGCGATCCTCGAGCCGCTCGATGCGGCGGATCAGCGTGGCCTCGTCCTCGCCGGCGTCCATTCCTGCCTTCACCTCTGCGCCCCAGGCGGTGTTGCGCTCGACCACCTGTTGCAGGTGGTCGTGCACCTGCTGCACAGCCCCGAAGTGCGTAAGCAAGAGGCGTTCCGGTTGGAGCTCGGCGATGCGGCGGCAAGATTCGGCGGCGGCTTCGAGGTCGGTCTCGGGCGGCGGTAGGGCTGGGCGGATCAACGCTACGTCGGGTAGCAGAATGCCGGCCGCGTCGCCGACGAAGACGTTCCCGTCGGCGTCTAGCAGCGATAGGTGGTGCCTGGCGTGACCGGGCGTGTGCAGCACCTGGTAGCGCGCGCCGCCGAGGTCGATGGTGGCGCCATCCTCGAGCGGGTGCAGGAGTTGTTCGGGGACAGGCTCCATCGGGCCCCAAAGGCGATCCATGGCGTCACCGTAGATGCGGGCGGCGCTGCGCCACAACCTGCTCGGGTCGGCCAGGTGTTTACGCCCCAGCGGGTGCACGTAGACAGGAGCGCCACTCCAGGCGCTCAGCGCACCGGCGCCGGCTGCGTGATCGAGGTGAATGTGGGTGACGACGATGCCGACGATCTCGCCCGGCTTGGCGCCGAGAGATTCCAGACCACTGCGAACCGCTTCGACGGTCGCGCCGGAGCCGGTCTCGATTAGCACCACCCGACCATCCGGCGTGGCTTGAGCGTAGACGCCGACCATGCGCGGCTGGTCGGCCAGCAGCGTGTCGATCAACCATGTGCCCGGCACCACTTCGACCGGCGCGGTTCGCTTCACGCTACCGTGCACGCTGCCTGTCACGCTGCCGGTTCGACGCTGGCCGTCAGCGAGCCGATCCCGCCCACGCGCACCTCTACCTCGTCACCGACCTGCATCGGGCCGACCCCGTCGGGGGTTCCGGTCAGAATCAGGTCGCCCGGCGCGAGGGTGAGGAAGTCGCTGATATAGGCAAGAATCTCAGCGACGCCGAAGATCAGGTCGCCGGTGTGGCCGTCCTGACGCAGCTCGCCGTTCAGGTAGGTCTGGACCGTCAGGTCGGTCGGGTCCAGGTCGGTCTCCAGCCACGGTCCGACCGGGCAGAAGCCGTCTGCGCTCTTGGCGCGGACCCACTGCAGGTCGCTGCGTTGCTTGTCGCGGGCGCTCACGTCGATGGCGCAGGTGTAACCGAGCACGTACTCGAGCGCCTCCTCGGCGGGCACCTGCCGCATTTCGCGGGCTATGACCACGGCCAGCTCGCCTTCGTAGTGCAGCTCGTCGGTCCAGGCGGGGTAGGGAATCGGATCGCCGGGACCGGAGAGGGCTGCCAGCGACTTGAGGAACAGGCCCGGCTCGCTGGGAAGGTCGCCTGCGTCGCCACCCATCTCGGCGATGTGACGGGCGTAGTTCCTGCCGACGCAGACGATGCTGCGTGGCTGGCAGGGCGGAAGTAGGGAGACGTCGCTGAGGGGGACCACATCGCCGCTGCGGCGTCCCAGCATGGTGGTCAGTTGCTGGATTCGGCCGCCCTCCAACTCGCCCCAGTGAATCCCGTCGAAACTGCGGTAGCGGACTCTTTGCATCGAGGCCGAGTGTACCTGCTTGCGGCGGCGCTTCAGCCGGTCCGCTGGGCCCGCTTGACGTCGAGCGTCCGGCGGGCGCCCTCCCACGCCTCCATCGCTTCGAGGAGCGCCGCCTCCGTCGCAGCGTGGTGGCGGCCAAGATCGGCGAGGCGCCCCGAGTCGTGCTGAGCCGGATCGGCGAGTTCGACGTTCAAGCTGTCAAGTTCGGCTTCGAGCTCGCCTACGCGTTGTTCGAGCGTTTCGAGCTCACGCTCCAGCCGCCACGGGCTCAGCTCACCGAAGCGGGGATCGAAGTCGTGCGAACCGTCTTCCCCATCGGCCCGCCCCTCGGAGGCGCCCTCCCCAAACGCGTCCGGCTGGGCCGGCTCCGGCTCGGCCGGTCCGGCTGCCTGAACCGTCCGCCGTTCGGAGCGTTTGCGTTGGTAGAACGCCCAGTCACCCTCGTAACTTTCGAAGCGTCCGTTCTCGATCTCCCACACCTGACCGGCGAGGCGGGCGACGAAACGCCGGTCGTGACTGACCAGGATCAGCGTGCCGGGGTACTCGTCCAGTGCCGCTTCGAGCGCTTCGATCATCTCGACGTCGAGGTGGTTGGTCGGTTCGTCGAGGATCAGCAGGTCGTATGGCGTCAGCGTCAGGATCAGCAACGCCAACCGGGCCCGCTCGCCGCCGGAGAGGTCGGCGATGCGTTTGAACTGCGCCTCGTACGGGAACAAAAAGCGGCCGAGCAGGTCGTGGCCTTCACGATCACCGACCAGTCGGATCAGCTCCTCGATCAGGGTGCGGTCGGGATCGACGCCGCGCAGCTCCTGGTCGTAGTACCCGACGCGTACCCGTGAGCCCCAACGCACGATCGCGCGCGGGTCGTCGCTGGCCGTCTCGCCCAGCAGCACGCGCAGTAGCGTGCTCTTGCCGGCCCCGTTCGGGCCGGTGATGGCGATCCGATCGCCGGAACGAAGGGTGAGGTGCACCTCACCGAAAAGGGTGACCGCGCCGTAGCTCTTGGCGAGGTGGCGGGTCTGCAGCACCTGCTCGCCAGCGTCGCCGCTTTGAAAGCGGAAACGGACGGTCTTCTCGGGCCTCTCGGCTTCGTCGATCATGCCGGTGCGGTGCCGCTCCAGGCGGGTCTCGATAGCCTTGGCGCGGCGCATCAGCTTGGCGTTCTGGCCAGCCCACTTGCGCATCTGCGCCGCGGCGTCCTCCAGGCGGGACTCTTCGCGGTGCTGGTTGACGCGGGTGCGTGCTTCGATACGGTCCTGCTCTGCCTGCGCTTCACGAAACGCGCTGGGGTTGCCGGGCCGTTCGAGCAGCCGGCCGCGACCCACCAGGGCGGTCCGGTCGCAGGCACCGTCGAGAAACGCGCGGTCGTGACTGACGATCAGCGCCGCACCGGGGTAGCGCGCCAGCCAGCCTTCCAGCCAGGCGCGCATCGCCACGTCGAGGTGGTTGGTCGGCTCGTCCAGCAGCAGTACGTCGGGCGCACGCATCAACAGTTGCGCGAGCGCCAGGCGGGTCTTCTCGCCACCGCTGAGCTTTGCTGCGCTGTCGTTCTCGCGGCTGGTGAAGCCTAGGGCGTGCAGGACCATGTCGCGTTGTGCCCGGCGGGCGTACCCGCCGCGACGTTCGAAGGTGGCGTGCAACTCCTCCCAGCGGGCGTAGGTGGCGGGGTCGTCGAGGCCGGCGGCCTCGAGGCGTTGCAGCTCTGACTCCATCTCGTCCAGTTCGGAGAAGGCGGCTTCGCACACCTCTACGATCGACAGCCCGGATTCGAACGCCGCGTCTTGCGCCAGGCTGCCGAGGATCACCCCGTCACGGCGCCACGATTCACCCGCATCGGGAGGCTCGTCGCCGGCCAGCAGGCGCAGGATTGTGCTCTTGCCTGCTCCGTTGCGACCGATCAGTGCGGTGCGGGCACCGGCGCGCAGCTCCAGCGTCACGCCGTCGAGCACGAGCCGTTGCCCGTACTGCTTTTCGACCTGACGGAGAGCGGCGAGGACCACGCCGCCGAGTCTACCGGTCGTACCGTGCACTCGCTGATCGTGGAAACGCCAGCGACTGAAGAGCTCACAATTTCGATGAAGTCACGGCTTTGCTCGACACGGAGTGCTTCACGATCCGCAACGAAGGGGTGATAAGAGCTGCTCTGGCTCGGCGCGTGAAAACACCCGTAGACTTCGTTGACGCCTACCTGTCGGAAACCGCCCGGCAGGAGGGGCTCTACCTAGCCACTTTCGACCGGGACTTCGATCGTTTGGACGCTGCCCGGATGCAGGTCAGCTGATGCAGTCACGCTGAGATCACAGTGAAGGCAGCCCCAGCGGTCGGTACCGTCGGGGCTGCGACACTTCCGGTTGCGTGTTCAGACTTTACCGTCAACATCCGTCGTCGACCAGAGTCGGTCTCAGACGAAGCGAAGATTCAACTCGCTGTTGAGGTCGAAGGCGTGCAGGAAGTCGCGGTCGACGAGCAGGTCGACCTGGTCGTTGGGGCGGACCTCGGCGTGCGCATCGACGCGAGCGACTACCGTCTGGTCGTCGCCGACGGAGGCCATGATGTGAGTCTCGGAGCCGAGCGGTTCGACGACCTCGATGGTGGCCTTGACGGAGTTATCCGCTTCCGGAATCGAGGTGTAGCCTTTGAGTCCGAAGTTTTCGGGGCGGATCCCGACGTACACCTTCTGACCGTCGTGGCCCTTGAGCTTGCCCGCCAGCTCCGCGTTGGGGAGGATGTCGAAGGTGGCGCTCTTGAGGCGGCCGTTCTGGACGTCACCGACCATGAAGTTCATGGCGGGGCTGCCGATGAAGCCGGCGACGAACTTGTTGACCGGCTTGTCGTAGAGGTTGATGGGGCTGTCGACCTGCTGGATCAAGCCGTCCTTCATGACCACGATGCGGGTGCCCATCGTCATCGCCTCGACCTGGTCGTGGGTGACGTAGATGGTGGTGACCCCGAGGCGGCGGTGCAGTTTCTGGATCGAGGCGCGCATCTCGACGCGCAGTTTGGCGTCGAGGTTGGAGAGCGGCTCGTCCATCAGGAACACTTTCGGTTCGCGCACGATGGCGCGTCCGAGGGCGACGCGCTGGCGCTGACCGCCGGACAGCTCGCGTGGGCGGCGCTCGAGCAGGTGGCCGATCTGGAGGATGTCGGCCGCTTCCTGGACGCGCCGTTCGATCTCGGCCTTGGGGGTCTTACGCAGTCGCAGGCCGAACGACATGTTCTGGTGCACGTTCATGTGCGGGTAGAGCGCGTAGTTCTGGAACACCATGGCGATGTCTCGGTCCTTTGGTGGGACGTCGTTGACGACGCGTTCGCCGATCTTCAGGGTGCCGTCGCTGATCTCTTCGAGGCCGGCGACCATGCGCAGGGTGGTGGTCTTGCCGCAGCCGGACGGGCCAACGAAGACCATGAACTCCTCGTTATCGACCGTGAGGCTGAAGTCTTTCACGGCGGTGACTTCGCCGAAGCGCTTGTAGATGTGATCGAGAACGACTTCTGCCATGGTTGATCCTTTCGTCGATCGTGGACTAGCTGCGCGGTTCGATTTCGTCCTGAAGCGTAGCACGGACGCCCCCCGCGAGACTTGCGTCACGACCATCATTCGGTCTACATTTGGACCCATGATGCGTGTAGACGGTCGCGTTCGCTCTATCAGCTACCTGAAGGCCCACGCCGCCGAGGTGGTGCGCGACCTGGCCGAGCGGCAGGAGCCGTTGATCATCACCCAGAACGGCGAGGCGCGGGCGGTGATGCTGGACGTCGCCACGTTCGATCAACTGCAGGAAACCGCCGCCCTGGTGAAGATGCTGTCGCTGGCCGACCGACAGGTGCGCGAGGGGATGGTGCAGACCGCCGACGAGGCGATCGCCGCATTCCGAAACGCGGACCGATGAGGCGCACGGTGCTGCTCACCGACGGCGCGGCGCGCGACCTCGACGAGCTATACGCCGCCGCGTACGACGCCGGAGGGGCGGATCGTGCCGACCTATTGTTGGACCGTATTCAGGTCGCCCTGCAGCGTTTAGCGGGCGACGCGCCGGTCGGCGAACCGCTCGAAGCGCTGCGCCGCCTCGGCTTCCACGAAGGTCGGCAACTACGTGACGACCCCCTCCGGTACCTCTACCGAGTGCAGGGCGGCGAGGTGCACCTGATCGCGCTGTGCGACCGAAGTCGCTCGCTGCAGTCGCTGTTGCAGCGTCGTATGCTCGACTCTTGACCGGCACGGCCGCGCGCGCGCACTGCGCAGCACGCGCCTGCCGGTAACCGGAGGGGGCATGGCGAAACCGATAATCCTGATCGTCGACGACGAGCCGCAGGTCCTCGTCGCCATTGAACGCGACCTACGCAGCAAGTTCGCTCGCGAGTACCGCATCGTCAAGGCCGGTAGCGGCGCGGAAGCGCTCGAGGCAGCCAAGCGCCTGGCCGGGCGCAGCGACCCGGTCGCCCTGATGCTGGCCGACCAGCGCATGCCCGGCATGGAGGGCACCGACTTCCTCGCCGCCGCGGCCAAGCACCACCCTGAAGCGAAAAAGGCTCTGCTGACCGCCTACGCCGACACGAACGCGGCGATCCGCTCGATCAACGAGATCGGCCTCGACTACTACCTCAGCAAACCGTGGGACCCGCCGGAGCAGAACCTCTACCCAGTCGTCGAGGAGCTGCTGGACGACTGGCGCGCCAACCACCGCTTCGACGAGCCCACCGTCCGGGTCGCCGGCACGCTCTGGTCCCCCGCCAGTTACGCAGCCAAGGACTTCCTCGCCCGCAACCACGTGCCCTACCGCTGGCTGGACATCGAACGTGACGAGGCCGCCCGCGAACAGGTCGAGGCGGCCCAGCAGGGTGGCGAGCACCGCCTGCCGGTGGTGTTCTTCCCAGGCGGCGACGTGCTGGTCGATCCCGACCTCCGCACCCTGGCGGAACGGTGCGGTCTGGCGACCACAGCTAGCCAACCGCACTACGACCTGGCGATCGTCGGCGGCGGCCCGGCCGGACTTGCCGCCGCGGTGTACGGCCGCTCCGAGGGTCTCACCACCGTGATGATCGAGAAGAAGGCGCCGGGCGGTCAGGCCGGCACCAGCAGCTTCATCGAGAACTACCTCGGTTTCCCCAAGGGGCTCAGTGGCGCCGACCTGGCGCGGCGCGCGCTGGCGCAGGCGCAACGGTTCGGGGTGGAGATCCTGGCGACCGAAGCGACCGAGCTGAAGTTGGACGCTCCGACCAAGCTGCTCCGCACCGGCGATGGTTCCGAACTGACTTGCAAGGCGTTGATCCTGGCGATGGGCGTATCGACCCGCACCCTCGACCAGCCCGGCACGAGCGAACTGACCGGACGTGGAGTGTTCTACGGCGCGTCGCTGAGCGAGGCGGCGCTGTATCGCGACCGGCCGATGGTGGTGGTCGGCGCTGCCAACTCGGCCGGTCAGGGCGCCCTCTACTTCGCGCGCTACGCCAGCAAGGTGACGATGCTGGTGCGGGGCGCGTCGCTCGCGGACAGCATGTCGCACTACCTCGTCGAGCAGCTCGGCCGGCTCGACAACGTCGAGGTCCTCACCGGCACGGTACTGGTCGAGGCGCACGGCCAAGACCGGCTCGAGGCCGTCACCGTCGCGGCGCGTGAGGGTGGTGAGCAGCGCCGCATCGAGGCGGACGCGATGTTCGTGTTCATCGGGGCGGAACCGCGCACCGAGCTGGTCGCCGACCTGCTTGCGCGCGACGAAAAAGGGTTCGTGCTGACCGGAGCGGACCTCGGTGCCCGGCCGCGCCGCTGGCAGCTGGAGCGCGACCCGCTGCTGTTGGAGACCAGCGTGCCGGGCGTGTTCGCAGCGGGCGACGTACGCGCCGGCTCGACCAAACGGGTCGCCACCGCTGTCGGCGAGGGCGCCAACGCCGTGGCGCTGGTCCACCAGTACCTGCGCACCATCTGAGGGGGGACGCCATGCAGGATTTCTTGCGGCGGGTGCCGCTGTTCGCCGATCTCGAACAGCCGGAGTTGGAACGATTGTGCGCGCTGGCGCGACGGGTCACGCTGGCAGGCGGCGAGCTGTTGTTTCGCGAGGGGGACAAGGGCGACGCCGCCTACGTGGTCGAGCGCGGCGAGATCGAGATCGTCAAGCACGACGCCGGCAAGGAGGTACTGCTGGCGGTCCGCAAGCGTGGCGACGTGATCGGCGAGATGAGCCTGCTGGAGGATGCTCCGCGTATGGCCAGCGTTCGGGCCCGCAGCGAGGTGAAACTGCTGAAGATCGCGGCCGACGCGTTCGAGGAGGTGTTGCGCTCGTCGGCGCAGGTGTCCGCCGTGATGTTGCACACCGTAGTGGCGCGTTGGCGCAACACCGAGGCGCGCTTGCGGCAGAGCGACAAGATGGCGCAACTGGGCACCCTGACCGCCGGACTGGCGCACGAGCTGAACAACCCGGCCGCGGCGGTGCAACGGGGCGCCGCCACCTTGGCCGAGCTGGACCCGCGGGCGTTGGCGGCCGACCGTGCGCTGCACGCCGCCGGCATGAGCGACGAGCAGCGTGCTTCGCTGGAGGCGTTGGACGCGCGCGCACGGCTTGCTGCCCGCACCCACGCCACACTGGACGCGCTGACGCGCAGCGACCGCGAGGCCGAGATCGAGGAGCTGCTCGACCGGGCCGGCGTGGAGGACGGCTGGTCGTACGCCCCGACGCTGGTAAGGCTCGACCTTACTTCCGACGAGGTGGCCGAGCTGGTCGGCGTTTGGAGCGCTCGGACCGGAGCGCTGCTCAAGTGGCTCGAGCTGGCGTACGAACGGGCTGCGATCGTGGCTGAGCTGCACGAGGGCGCGTCACGTATGTCGGAGCTGGTTCGCTCTCTCAAGCTGTACTCGTACCTCGATCAGGGTCCGGTTCAGCAGGTCGACGTGCACGAGGGACTCGACGCGACGTTGGTGCTGCTTCGCAGCCGCCTGGCGGACGGCGTTCAGGTGGTGCGTGATTACGATCCGGCGGTAACGCCGATCCAGGCGTACGGAAGCGAGTTGAACCAGGTGTGGACCAACCTGATCGTGAACGCGTTGGACGCGCTGGACGGGTCTGGCACGATCACCCTGCGTACGCGCGCTCTGCCGCACGGGGTCGAGGTGGACGTCGAGGATGACGGGTCTGGCATTCCCAGCGAGATTCAGGGCCGCATCTTCGACCCGTTCTTCACGACCAAGCCGCCGGGCGAGGGGACCGGCCTGGGGCTGGACGTTAGTTACAACATCGTCGCCAACAAGCACAAGGGCGCCCTGTCGGTCACCTCGCGGCCGGGCCGTACCGTGTTCACCGTGCGGCTGCCCAGCGGCCTGGGCGACGAGGCCGCCGTGGTGGACGCGCCGACCTTGGGACGGCCGTCGGACGAGGTGATTCAACGGATTTTGAGCGAGACGAGAACCATCGCCGTGTTGGGCGGTTCGGACCGTCTCGGCCGGCCGGCGCACGACGTGCCGGTCTACCTCGCCGAGCACGGCTACCAGGTGGTCCACATTGCGAACGGCGAGCTGGAGCACCTCACGGAGATCGCAGCGAAACCGGAGCTGGTACTGGTGGCCAGCCGGACGGTGGATCTGGGCGTGGCGGTCGAAAGTGCCATCGCGCTGGGTGCGCGCACGGTGTGGATGCAGGACGGGATCGTCGACGAGGGTGCCGCGCGGCGGGCCGAGGAGGCGGGCCTGGTGGCGGTGATGGATGCCTGCCTGCGCGACGCGCACGTGCGTTGGTCGGCGGGGAGCACGGTCGGGTCGTGACGTCGGGTCGTGACGTCGGGTCGTGACGGGGCAAGGTTCGACCCCGCATCGCTGCGGGGTCGTGTGGTGGAGGCGGCGGGAGTCGAACCCGCGTCCGAAGCCCCCTTGGCCCGGCGTCTACGCGTGTAGTCTCCGATTGAAATTCGGCGGCGAGGACAGGTTGGAGACGCACCGTTCCTCACGCCTAGTCACCTTGTTTCTCACCCTCCGGCCGGCGACGGCTGCCTTTGGGCCAGTCGGTTTTGGGACGTCCGGACCTAGTGAACCACCGACGGGGTTTCTAGGGGACGCTGACTACGGGTTACGCAGCCAGAGCGTAGTTCTGGTTGCCAGTTAAGGCTTTTGCAGCTTGATGACGCGGCCAGCTGCGTCCGCGACGCGCAACCGGTGCCTTGGTCGAGCCCCGTCGAAGCCGTGTCGCCCCCAGGGGATGCCGTGGCGCCGTGATGCTTAGACTGGAGGCTACGCCCTCCTCCAGCGACCCGCACTCTAGCACGCCGAGAGGCACCTCGGCCCGTCCCACACGACCCCTGCCGGGCCGGGAACGGCCGTTCTGCGCGTGCTATCGTCACGCCATGCACGACGCCGAGACCACTGCCGTGAGCGGCGCGGCGACGCCCGTGCTGCACCCGGCCGGCAACGCAATCGAGATGCGCGACATCTCCAAACGCTTCCCGCTGGTGCTCGCCAACGACGCGGTCGACTTCTCGCTGGCTTGGAACGAGATTCACGCCCTGATCGGCGAGAACGGCGCCGGCAAGTCGACACTGATGAACATCCTCTACGGTCTACAGCCGGCCGACTCGGGCACCATCACGGTCGAGGGCCACCAGGTGCACTTCGCTAGCGCCAGGGACGCAATAGCGCACGGCATCGGCATGGTGCACCAGCACTTCATGCTGGTAGAACCGCTGACGGTGACCGAGAACATCGTCCTCGGCAGCGAACCGGGCAACCTCGCGTCGCTGGACTACCGTTCCGCCCGCGCCCGCAGCAAGGAACTGATCGATGCGTTCGGTTTCGATATCGATCCCGACCAGCCGGTAGGCGAACTGCCGATGGGTGTGCAGCAGCAGGTCGAGATCCTCAAGACCCTCTACCGCAACGCCAAGATCCTGATCATGGACGAGCCGACCGCCGTCCTCACCCCGCAGGAGACGCGTGGACTGTTCCAGTTCCTGCGCGATTACGTCGCTCGCGGTAACGCCATCGTGTTCATCAGCCACAAGCTCGACGAGGTGATGGAGATCTGCGACCGGATGAGCGTCATGCGCGACGGCCGCATGATCGGCACGGTAGAGCGCGAGGACACCGACACCCGAAAACTCGCCAACATGATGGTCGGCCGCGAGGTGCTGCTGCGCGTCGAGAAGGAGGCGGCCGACCCGCGCGAGGTGCGACTCGAGGTCGACGAGCTGCGCCTGCGCCACCCGGTCAAACCGAAGGCAATTCTCGACGGCGTTTCGCTGCAGGTGCGGGCCGGAGAGATCCTTGGGCTGGCGGGGATCGAAGGGAACGGTCAGACCGAGCTGGTCGAGTGCATCACCGGCCTGCGCACCCCCGGCTCCGGCGAAATCAGGCTGATGGGCGAGGACGTCACTCACACCAACGCCCGCAGGCGACGCATGGCCGGCATGAGCCACGTGCCGGAGGACCGCAACACCCGCGGCCTGATCGGCAGCTACAGCGCAGCGATGAACTCGGTGCTCGGCGATCACCACCACCCCCCCTACGCGCGTGGCGGAGGGTTTCTCGACCTGGAACGGATCGAGGAGCACGCCGCCTCGATCATCGAGGAGTACGACGTACGACCCCGCTCGAGCGGGGTGATGGCACGCGCCTACTCGGGCGGAAACGCCCAGAAGCTGATCGTCGCGCGAGAGTTGGAACGCGAACCGAAGGTGCTGATCCTGGCGCAACCGACCCGTGGGGTGGACATCGGCGCGATCGAGTTCATCCACCGCCAGATCGTCCGCGCGAGGGACATGGGCCTGGCGGTGCTGCTGGTCAGCGCCGACCTGAACGAGGTCCTCTCGCTCTCCGACCGGATCGCGGTGATGTTCGAGGGACGCATCATGGGCGAGGTACCGGCCGGGGAGGCGGACGTCGAGCGGTTGGGCCTGATGATGGCGGGGGCGCAGCCCGAGTAGCGCCGTTGGCGCCGATGTGGCTCTACACGGACGGTTCCGTCATGGGTCCAGCGCAGTGCCCTTGCACATGCAACACCACATACTTGCGGAGGCATGTAGAATCCAAGTAGGAGGTACTAGGTGCCCGCCCAGGTCGCAGAGAAGGCCAAAGAGACTACATCTGGACGCAACAACAAGATCACGCGGGTCGACCTGCCGCAACTAGGCAAGCGCCTGACTGACGGCACTGGCGCGGAGGCGCGGAGTGCGCTTCTGAATGCCCTGGCAGGGGTGTCATCTAAGCAGCTCGACGCCGTCATGGTCGGTAACGAGAGCATGCCAACCGAATCCTCGGCACGTGAGGCCGTGCGCGTGACGGGGTGGCTGCTCGACATCCCCAAGCGGCAAGCCGCTGAAGTCCTAGGTGTGAGCGAGAGCCGGGTCAGTCGCAACGACTCCATCGATGCACAGATGCTCGACCGCCTCCAGGCGTTGGCCTACACATGGTCGCGCGTCAGCCGAGTCCTTGACCACGAAGGCACAGCGTTGTGGTTCAAGGAGCCCAACCCTGGCCTCGACGGGAAGAAACCACTCGACCTCTTCCACACTTCCTATGGTCGTGACAAGGTCAACGCCCTGGTGACGTCAATCCTGTATGGAGACGTCATTTGATCACGGCGTACCGTCTGGTACACCGCGTAGCCCTGGGCGAGAGCCCAGACCCATTCCGGCCTCTGCCGCACGCCAACCGCTGGAACTCCGCAGACCTCCAAGTAGCCTACACGGCAGAAAACGTTGCGCTCGCGGCCCTGGAGATTATGGCGCACCTCGGCCCACGCGGCCGGAGCATGAGCGGCTACCAGCTCTTCAGCATCTCGTTCGCGGACGACGACTTCGAAGACGCCACCACCCAAGCGCCGGACATCGATACCCAAGACGGTGATGCAACCACAGCATACGGTGACACATGGGCGAAGGCCCGCCGCTCGCTTGCCCTACGCGTACCCAGCGTCGTCGTGCCCCTAAGCTTCAACTACATCATCAATCCGGCCCACCCGCGCATGAGCGCCACCACCGTTCAGACACACGGCGCATTCGAATACGACGAACGCATCGTGAGGCTCGCCCAACGATCTGGTGGCCTATAATCGGTCATGTCCTCAACGTCTAAAAGGCGTCTGGCACGAGCGCAGTGGCCGGTCCGAAGGTACACGCTGGGTGAGGAGCCTGACGCTCGTCTAGATCCTTCGGCGACTACGGAGGAGCGGCTCGAAGCGGTCTGGCAGCTCTCTCTGGAGTCCTGGACGGTAGCGGGAAGGGAGTTCCCGACCTACGACCGGTCCAGCATGCCGGTGCGATGCGTCTCTCTTGCCGAGGCAGACCGAGATGACGCTCGGTGAACGAGGACTTCCTGGACATGGTCCGTGCACTCGTCGAAGAGGCTGTCGACTTCATGATCGTCGGGGCCTACGCACTGGCTGCGCACAACATTCCACGTTCGACTGGCGACGTCGACATATGGATTCGTCCAACAGCGACCAACGCTGGACGAGCGTGGCGCGCGCTTGAGAGCTTTGGCGCCCCGTTGGATGCTCTGCGCGTTTCGGTAACAGACCTGGAACGTGACGACGTGGTCATCCAACTTGGATTGCCGCCGAGGCGAATCGATCTGATGACCAGCATCTCCGGTGTGGACTTCGAGACTGCAGCCAAGACCCGCACGTATCGGACGATCGACGGACTCGAAGTACCGTTCATCGGCCGAGAGGCGTTACTCCAGAACAAGCGTTCCACCGGCCGGCTCAAGGATCTTGTCGACGCCGAGAGCCTCGAGCGAAGCGACGAATGACCGACTGTCGGATGGCGGGGCACAGCTGGGGTAAGACCGTTAAGGGGTGCGGTACTTGACATTCGGCATTCCTTGAAAGTGCCGGTCCTGCGTCCACAGAATAGCGCCTGACTCCCGCGCTGTGGCCAGGATGATCGCGTGGGCGAGCGGCAAAGATGCCGTCGACGAGATGCGAGCCGCCGCAATAGCCAATGCTGCGTCGAGGGCCACGGTTCGCGATCCAGAGCGCATGATCGAGACGGCCCGCAGCGCATCGGTCTCTCCCCTCTGGACAAGCACGCGCTTGAAGACCTCGAATAGACACAGTGTTGGTAGGACAAGATCGTCCACCTTCTCGATCGCCTCGGCAAAGGTGTCTGCGTTTCGAGTTCCTGCGATTTAGGCCAGCCAGGCGCTCGAATCGACGACGTTCACACGCGATCATCGTCCCGGGGAACGCGGGTGTCGATTCCATGAAGGAACCCGCGAGCCTCCTGAGGCGAAGGAACGGGAACAACGTCGATGCGTCCGTCCACGACCACCATGTCGAGGAGTTGCCCGGCTTGGAGTGACAACGCCTCACGAATAGGCTTTGGAATGACGACCTGGAACTTTGGTGAGAGTTTCACGGTCTCCATCATGCATCCTTCGATCACCTCATCGTAAAGCGATTAGGCAATCGATGGCGTGTTGTGCGCAAGGACCACAATCGGTGTAGTCGCGCATCCCAATGTCGTCAAGGGCTGGCGAATTGCTTCAGGCCTCGTAGGCAACGCACCAAGTGCGGTCGTAACACACGAAGCGACTGTGCTAGCATCGCACTAGTCAGACTAGTCATGGTTTGGAACGGGGTATACATGCGTGAACGTCGTCGACAGCTCCAGGATGCGAAGAGTCGCTTCAGCGACGTCGTCCGAGACGCCGAACGTGGCGAAGTTACGATCGTGACGCGCCGAGGTGTCGACACGGCCGTCGTTATGAACATGCAACGGTACCGAGCGATCGTCCGCCCCGAACTGTCCGTCCTCGACACGTTGGCCGGCGCACCCCCGATGGACGAGCTTCCGTTCGAACGCGAAGACGACACCGGTAGACCCGTCGACCTCGAGACGTGAGCACAGGCTATCTCCTCGACACCACTGTGGTTTCGGAACCAACGCGACGTAAGCCCGATCCCAACGTTCTCGCCTGGCTCGCTCAGGTCAACGCTTGGGACGCGCACATCAGTACGCTTACGATCGGTGAGATCGCTCAGGGTGCCGAGCACCTCGGCGAGCGTGGACGCAAGTACGTTCGTTGGCTCGAAGAATCCGTGCTGCCTCACTACGACGGTCGCATTCTGCCGGTCGGTCGCAAGGTTGCCACGGCCTGGGGGCGGCTCAGGGGCCTTCACGCAAGTCGTGGGCGCTCACTCCCGGTAGTCGATTCGCTGCTGGTCGCGACAGCGGCTGTTCACGACCTGACGCTCGTGACACGAAACATCCGCGACGTGCAGGGTCTTGGGGTCGAAGTCCTCGACCCGAGCGACGGCGCCCAATAGTACTGAACGGGTTGGCGACATTGCATCTCCTGCGCCGAATGCGAATTGCGGAATATCTGCTATGCTGACTTCATGAGCACCGAGAAGCCCCTGGTTCAACTCTCGCCACGGGGTCAGGTGACGCTCCCTGCAGGGCTCCGTCGGTCGCTCGGTCTACGTGCCGGCGATGCGTTCCGTGTGCAGATCGATGACGGTCGGGTGGTTCTGGAGCCGGTCGAAGTCGTTCCGATCGAACTGTATGACGATGAGAGGATTTCCGAATTCGAACGGGCAGCGGCCATGTCGGACGAGGAACTTAAGCGTGCGCGGGCTGCATGGAGCCGCTGAAGGCATTCCTCGACGCAAACATTCTGTTCAGTGCAGCGGTTGGCGGCCCGGTCTTCGATTCGCTGTGGGCGCTGGCCGACGCGGAGCGCTTGACGCTGTCCACAAGTCGAACCTGCGTCATCGAGGCGGAGAGGAACCTGCAACGCAAGCGCCCTGACGCTGCGCAGCGCTTCGAAGTTCGCATGCGCAAGGTGCACGTCGTTCCGGACGTCACGCACAACGTGGGGCGGTTCGACCTTCCAGCGAAGGACGCGCCGATCTACGCAACTGCGGTCGCGCTGGGGGCGAACATCTTCCTTACTGGCGATATTCGCCACTTCGGTGCCCTGATGAAGCGCAGCGATCTCCCGGTAACCGTACGAACCGTTCGATCGTTCCTCTTGGCAGGCCCGAACGCGGAGGTAGCCGAGTGAGCACTGGCTGAACCTCGCCTCGGTACACTTCGGCCCATGACCAAGCCGGAGGTGGGGAACATCAAAATGCTCGACCTTCGCAGCGAAGTGGCGGAATCGTGGGACGAGCTCCTGCCCGCGATAGAGCGGGTGCTGCGCTCCGGAACGTTCGTCGGTGGTCCCGAAGTGGATGCGTTCGAACGTGAGGTAAGCGAACGTATCGGCGTGACTCACGCCGTTGGGCTGAACAGCGGTACCGACGCACTGGTGATCGCGCTAGAGGCGCTGGGCATCGGGCCGGGAGACGAGGTGGTTACCACCCCGTTCAGTTTCTTCGCGACCGCCGAAGCGATCCTGCTGGTCGGCGCAACACCGGTGTTCGGCGATATCGACCCGCACACCCTGAACCTCGATCCGGACACGATCCCACCGCTGTTGACCCAGCGCACCCGCGCGATCCTGCCTGTCCACCTGTTCGGCCTGCCGGCCGCGATGGGACGCATCGCCGAAATCGCCGAGGAGCACGGCCTAGCCGTCATCGAAGATGCTGCGCAAGCGTTCGGCGCTCGCTACACCGGACCGGAGGCTGGACCGTTGACCGGCCGCAACATCGGTGCGCTTGGAACCGTCGCAGCGTTCAGCTTCTACCCGACCAAGACGCTTGGCGCATACGGCGACGCGGGGATGCTGGTCACGGACGACGACGACGCCGCCGAACAGGCGCGGCGCTTGCGCAGTCACGGCTCGCGACCGAATGCTAAGTACGTCAGCGACATGCTAGGCCACAACTCCCGCCTCGACGCGCTCCAGGCCGCGATCCTTCGCGTGAAGCTGCGGCGTCTGGACGAAGCGACGGAGGCGCGACGCACGGTAGCCGGGTGGTACCGGGAGGTGCTGGCGGACTTGCACGAGGTCGACCTGCCGCCTGACCACCCCGATCACGTCTACCACCAGTACACACTGCAGGTGCCAGCAGCGCGGCGCGAGGCGGTGGCGAAATCTCTTAGCCAAACAGGAGTCGCGAACCAGCACTTCTATCCCCTGCCGCTCAGTGCGCAGCCGGCGGTGGGCGAGCGCCTCGGACCGCCGAAGAAAGACGCGCCGGTCGCGACAACCGCGTGCGACCGAGTGATCTCCGTGCCGGTGCACCCAGCCCTGTCCCGCCCGGAGGTCGAGAGAGTAGCAGCGACGATCCGTACGGCTTTGAGCTAATCCGCGACCTCGTTCAGGAACCGCCTGAGCTGTGCCGCCAGTTGAGGAAACTCGATCAGGAACGCGTCGTGCCCGTGTGGACTGCGCAGGGTCTCGTAGCGGGCGTTGGGCATGTGCTCCACCAGCTCGAGTTGCTCCCGCTGGGGATACAACACGTCCGAGTCGATCCCCACCACCAGGGCCGGCATGGTGATGCGCTTCAGCACGTCGCGCAGGCGGCCGCGCCCTTCGGCGACGTCGTGATCGTCCATCGCGCGGGTGATGTACAGGTAGGTGTTCGCGTCGAAGCGTTTCGAGAGTTGGACGCCCTGGTAGGAGAGGTAACTCTCGATCTCGAAGCCGACCGACATGAGCCGGCCGAGCACGTCGCTGCGCGCCTCCGCATCGACCGGGTCACCGTCGGCGCCCACGTCCTGACCTGACGGAGCCGCCGTCGCTTGGTCACCGCGCTCCTCGACGCGTTCCCTTCCGAACTTCGCCTCCAGCGAGTCGAAACTCCGGTAGGACAGCATCGCGATCGCTCGCGCGAGGCCCAATCCCGTCTCGGGCTGCTCCCCAGGTCGGTAGCGTCCACCGCGCCAGGCGGGATCGGCGGTGATGGCGCGCCGCGCCACCTCGTTCAGGCCGATCGCCCAGGCGGAATGTCGCGCGCCGATGGCGATCGGTGCGATCGAGCCGACCATCTCCGGGTAGATGGCTGCCCACTCCAGCACCTGCATCCCGCCCATCGATCCGCCAAGTATCGAGGCGAAGCGCGTCACCCCCAACCGGTCGCTCAAGCGTTTCTGCGCCCGCACCATGTCGCGAATGGTGTAGCGCGGGAACGACGGGCCGTACGGCCTCCCCGTCGCGGGATCCAGCGACGACGGTCCGGTCGACCCGTAACAACCGCCGAGGACGTTGCTGCAGATGACGTACCAACGGTTGGTGTCGATCGGCTTGCCCGGCCCGATCAGCGGGTCCCACCAACCAGGAACCTCCTCGCGGGCGTGCACACCCGCGGCGTGGGCGCTGCCGGTGAGGGCGTGGCAGATCAGGACGGCGTTGTCGCCCCGTGCGTTCAACTCACCGTACGTCTCGTAGGCGAGGGCGACCGGGTGCAGCTCCCCCCCGCGCTCCAGCTGGAGAGGGTCGTTAGCGCCTGCGACGTCCATCACTTGCGTGTCGGCGACCCCTACCCGACCTCCGGGCAGGGACCGTGTCCGCGCCAGCAACGCTTCGTGATCGCCCCAGGTTTCGTGGACCAGGTGCAGCGGCTTGCCGTCCTCGGTGGTCGGCAACGCGGGCTGTTTGTCGCGGCGATCCTTCACGCGCGAAGCGTACCGTGCTCGACGGCTCTGCTTCCTGGGTCGCGTCTGCCTCAGCGGCTCGCCTGCACCGCACCTCGAAGCGCCTGAGTGATGTCGTTCCACAGGTCGCCCATGTCCTCGATGCCGATCGAGATGCGGACCATCTCAGGCGTCACGCCAGCCGCCCGCCTGGCCTCCGGGGTGAGTCCGGAGTGCGTCGTGGTCCATGGGTGGATCGCGACGGTCTTGGCGTCGCCTATGTTGGCGAGGTGACTGACCAGCTCGAACCGATCGAGCGTCCCACGGGCAATCTCCTCGGAGTCGCACACCAATCCCATGACCGTCCCGAAGCCGTTCTCGAGAACGCGCTTGGCGACCTCATGTGAAGGGTGGCTGGGCAGGCCTGGGTAGACGACATGGTCAACCCCTTCGAGCTCGCCCAGGCGCTGAGCCAGGTGTAGAGCTTGATCGCACGCCCGCTGCACTCGCAGGCTCAGCGTTTCAAGCCCTTGAAGGAACAGGAACGATGCGAACGGCGAGAGGGTCATCCCCATCGTCGACAGGCCTAGGTCGATCACGCGTTCTGCGAGCGGCGCTTCGGGGTTGGTTTCTAGCACCGACTTGCCACGGACGTTCGGTTTCGAAAAGCCGGGAAAGCGTTCACGATCGGCACCCCAGTCAAAGGTGCCACCGTCCACCACCGCCCCGCCGATCGCGACGCCGTGCCCACCGATCCACTTGGTAGTCGAGTGGATGAGCGCGTCCGCACCCTGTTCGAGGGGTCGACACAAATACCCGCCGGCACCGAAAGTGTTGTCGACCACCAGAGGTGCGCCAGCCTCGTGCGCCACTTCGGCGATCGCCGGAATGTCTGCGACGTACCCGCTCGGATTGGCAATCGTCTCGACCCACACGCCGACGGTGTCAGGACCGACTACCTCCCTAACAGCGTCCGCGTCGGGCGCGACGAAGCGCCACCGAACGCCGAATGGCTCGAGAATCTTGCCAGCGACGGCTGCCGTGCCGCCAAAGAGATGCGTGCTGACGACCCACTCTCGGCTCGGTGTCGAAATAGCCAACATCACACTCGTCGTGGCAGCCTGGCCGCTGGAAAGCGCGACGCCGGATCCAGCCGGTCGCCCTTCAAGGGAGGCGATCCGGTCGGCAAGGACTTGGGTGGTGGGGTTGTCGGTGCGGGCGTACTGATTGCCTACTTCAGTGCGAGCAAATACCGCTTCGGCGTGAACCGTTGAATCGAAGAGGAAACTCGATGTGGCGTTGATTGGCACCGCACGGGCGCGAGTCGTCGGATCGACCTCTTGACCTGAGTGGAGTTGCTGTGTGGCTGCCTTCACAGCGTCGCGATTCACACGGGCGCGGCCGGTCACGGAATCTCCGCATCTGGTGAATCGAAGGCTGCGCGTACACGAAGAAGGCTTGACCCAACGTCTTCTTGAATTGGCGGAGCGAGGTCCAAACACCAGCAGTCGTCGCAACGCTTTGCGGGTCTAGCAACATGCGATGATTGACTAGCAGCGGAGGCGCGAGCAGTGGGCACGGTCAAGGCAGCCCCTCACTCGCTTCCGAGTAATGTCGGCTTTTCGACGTCGGACATCGTTGCGCTCCTACGCGGATTGGGCTGGGTATTCACTCGACTTCGCGCGACCGGTCTACCCCACTAGCGGAACATCGTTGAGTTCGCCCTGCAGAAGTTACTCTACCAGGCCCAACACAACGTAACCGACCGAAGTCCTGCCCTATGTCCGTTCCGGGCTTGCGTGGAGTGGTGTTAAACCTGGACATTGCGTGAGGCTGCCACTGTCGACGCATCATCGCCGAATACTGCACGACACAACTCTTCATCTCCGCGTGTTCGGCATCACTGCTGGCTGCCACACGTTGCTCGCGCTGAGGGCGTTGGGATGCTTCCTATCGCCTCTCCTCCGAGAGATTTACGAATACTCCTTGATTTGGATCCACTCCTGTGCCCATAGCACAGAAGGATCCCGGCAGGCACATGCGTTCAGCGACACGCGCGACCCGATTATTGTAGGCCACACTTGGAACTGCCTTTGTCGTGACCTCGGACCCGACAAGCGAACCGAAAATCGCCACTTGCTTCTCAACGTCAACTCGGCCCTCGGACATGATCAGCGCTGCTACAACGGGATCGTTCCCGTACGCGAGACCGCTTGTTGACACATCGAGAAGGACGTTGCCATTTGTTAGGAGTCCCAGGGACGACGTGTCGAGGTAGTCTCCATCCCGGGGCACGAAGGACCCGCGCACAGACACCTTCGACGTATTCACGTCGGTCCCACCTATACGGCTGCCAAACTGCATTTCAGCTTCGCCTCGATAGTACACGCCGCTCAGTACACGGAAGTCGTGGTCGGGAACAGCGATCGTTGCAATCTCGTCCCCACCGCGCGGTGGCGCAACAAACGCCACGGTAGAACTCGTCGCATCCCACGTCATAACTAGAGTTCCGTCACTCGAAAAGCAGTCTGTCGACATGCCAGATGCTGGGGGCAACGTCAGGGCAATCGAGCTGTCGCTTCCCGAGCCAGAGAGACGAATCCAGGGACAATTCACTGGATCGTCAACGATGTAATCTTTCACAAGGTCGGGATAATCATCCGGCAGCGACGGCATAACATTCTCGAACGGATCGTAGCTTCCGAGCTCGTTGCGCACATGCACGTTTGCGTGCGCTTGCACGTCGTCAATAGGCGTTCCCTTCGACGTGACACTACCCTCGCCAAGGTAAATCCCATGGATGGCGTTGGGGTTCGGGACACCCTCGCCAGGCGCTCCGATACGACTTCCAGCACCTTCATTGGTCTGTCCGATCTCGAGGTTGCCCCGCTTAATTTTCACACGTGCACAAAGATCTTGCGCACGATCTGCGGCGTCTGCAAAGACATTTTGCGCTTCCGCCTCCACATTGGTTTGGGCGTTACCGTCGCCACTTCCAGAGTAGCGATTGTAGATGCCCGCCCTTCCAGCGAGCTCGAGCGACTCTTCATCGACGTTGATGTTGCCCTCGATGATGTGGACCGAGCCGTATGCAGACACCGTGCCAGCAAGGCTGCCGGCTCCAGGCGTGATGCGCTCTGTGTAAATGGCGTTGTCCCAGACCCCGGTCGGTCCAGAGCCAACCGTCGCGACCAGTTGGATCGTCGACTGCGACGGTCCTGAGCGCCCGACCGAACGCAACACAATCCGATCATCGTTAAGGGAGTAGGAGAGAGAGTAATTCTGAGTGTCATCGAAAAGCGGATCGTGGGGCGTCCCGTCGCCCGGACTTGGTCCACCAACCACAGTTACAGCGGCTTCCCCAGGAATCAAGCGGAGGTCGCCACCAAGGACGAGCTCGTCAGCAATTGGAAGCGTGCAAAAGGTTCCAGCCTCGGGCCCTTGCTCCTCGTAAGCTTCAGCGAGCGTCACGAGCACGGCAGCCTTTAGCCTCTCTATCCCTGCTTTGGCGACATAGTAGGCCTCAGTCCCTCGACGCTGGCTCGAGGCCACTTGTCGGTCGAGCATGGAGGTCAGCGACGCGCCGAAGATTAGCAATGTTAGGACGATCGAAATCAAGAGAACCGTGATGAGCACAAAGCCGTTCTCGTTACGTTTCATTCGAGACTCCTCGTGTTGGGCATTGTGGTCGTTAGCTCGAGTGACTGGCTCACGTTAGTGCGTCCACGCGACTCACCCGATACCAGCACCACAGCCTGTCGAATAGCCGTATAACCGTCCACAAAACAGTCTGCAGGATCGATCGCCTCGATGGCATCCTCGTCCTCGGACGCGGGCGTGCAAACGAACGTAACGTTAAGATTGAGGACGCCCGTCAAGAATCGCGTAGCGAAACTGTCGAGAGTTGGCGTTGTTGCCTCACATGGATCATCAGCACGGTAGATGACTTCTTCCTCCGGGTCGAAATGATAGACGATCCTGCGACAACTATTCGTCGCTCGGAGCGAGGTTGCGTACACGATCGAGAGCTCGTAGACGCCGTCATTTTCTTCGAAGGGCACCACGACAACGCAGCCACTGAAGTCCGCCGAACAGGCGTCGTCGTCGACGACAGCGGGTACGTAGGCCGCCTTGCCATCGATGTCAACGACAGCGCGGGCACCCGCCATTTGCAAGTCCATGCTCACGGACTCCGCCAACGCACGAACTTGAATGTTGAGTTCGTTACGCGCCTGCACCTCGCGCGTCACGCGGTTCTGCTGCGCAAAGTAGGCCCACACTAGTGTCAGCAAGAACCCAACCAGCGCCATAGCCACGAGTAGCTCAACCAAAGTGAGCGCACTCGTTCGCTGGTTCAATGCTCTGGGACGCCGCAAATCTCTAGGACCCCTCGACGGCGGTGAGCCCGATTCATAAATCTCGCTCCAGCGTCCGCCAGGCATCTACGACCCCCCTTCGGTGCAGGCACCCGGCGAAAACACGCTGGGCCGGTCACCTGTCGCGACGTCCAGGCACGACACGTACTGTCGGAACGTGATCGAACCCAAACTGTCTGAAACCAGCACAACGACGGACACAAGCCCGTCCTCGTCAATCGTGTCACCAGAAATGCTTGCTTCCCACTCAAAGCGGCCCTCGCTATCCGACACCGTGCACTTCGGCGGAGGCGAGGCTACAGTGCAGTCACTCTTGAATGTGTCGAAGTTGCCTTCGATGGATCGCTTGATGGACTCGAACTGCTCGAGAGCGACCTCGAGTCGAGCGGTCTCAAGCGTTGCAGCTCGTGTAATTCTGAGGTTGCCGATCTGAAGCGCTGCCAAGGCGGCGAACACGATTCCAATGAAGGCCATGGCGATGAGGACTTCGATGAGTGTCAATCCTTCGCGCCGCATCATTGAACCTCCGACAATCCGTACTGGTTGAAGTCAATTGACCTCTCGAATCCTGTGCGGTCGTGAATGAGAGCAACTGTCGCTGTTCCATCCGCAGTGATTGAACTATCCAACTCAACGCCGCGCCCCATGCCGCGCGCGTCGAACGCTAGCCTGATGGCCGTGGCGTCTTCAACGCGCAAGGTGACTTGCGCCTGTTCATCCGAGCCAAAACTGATTCTTGTTAGTACCCGAGCCCCGTCGACATCCGTCACTGTCGCCAACTGCGCGTCTTGATCGATCAGGACCTCGATGAACTTGTTGAGATGAATCGCGTCGAATCGCGCCTTCTCAATGCTGCGTGTTAGGCGCTCGACCGCTTGATCCACCTGCACGCGATCCCGGGGATACGCCACGGCAGCAATTGCACCGAGAATTCCGACGATGGCGATAACGACTAGAAGTTCAAGAAGAGAGAACCCAGCGTGGCGCATTGCTCGCATGAAGAGAGCATGGCGCACCTTCTACCCACGTTGTAACCCCACAACGGGGGATTCTTCTATAGGGGGTAGACGGTTTTCTCCTTCTGCTACAACATGTAGTGGTGGAGTCTTTATTCGATGACGCCGCGCCGACCGGATTGGTGGCCGGCTGTGACTGCCCGCGCGCGTAGCGCGAGTTCGTTGAGATGTATAGCTGCGAGTTAGTGTCAAATGTTGTGTACGGGGGCGTCAGGCGGCGCGGCCTTGTTCGCGAGTTCCGTCGTTGAAGTTGATGCCTTTGATCACGTCGGTTAGTAGTTTGTAGCCTCTGAGTTTCAACGACCTGTCCTCTGCGGCTTGGCACAGTTTGAGGACGAGGGACAGCATGGCGGAGCGGGAGAACGTGATGCGCGTCTTCTGGGTGCGTAACCGGACGGTCGCGAAGGTCGATTGGGCGTGGCACGAGGATCAAGCGCACGCCGTGCTCGTAAGCCCCTGATATGGATTGTTTTTTGTCAAGTCGGCACGAAAGGGCTGTGACTCGCTTGGGGTCACAGCCCTTTCGTGGGTTCGGTGCGGTGGTGGCGTGCGGGTCGGTTCTCGA
>Ga0326597_10000531_pt1 | contig 67808 bp, 58 predicted proteins | sample RVTome_12_FD_203789 | JGI IMG/M metagenome (GOLD analysis project Ga0326597, IMG submission 203789) | Soil microbial communities from uranium-contaminated site in the Upper Colorado River Basin, Wyoming, United States - RVT100D185 | ecosystem: Environmental > Terrestrial > Soil > Contaminated >...
CGGTAGATGTCCGTGTCCGTCAGTCGCGCGATCGGGATCGGCGCCAGATCATTGCGGGCGAGGGTCTGCCAGCCGGGATCCGGTCCGAGAGAGGGACGATTGATCCAATCCAGAAACGCCTGGGCGACGGGCAACTCTGGGTCAAGCTGTACGTCCCTCACCAGACTCTCGTAGTTATAGGAGCGGTGCGGATCGTTCCGGGTGTGCGCGGGAGAGGCCATGTCCTGGACGAGGTGAATCAGATGACCGAGGCCCTGGAACGTCATGGCCAGGGCGAGGTCGCGGTCGGCCTTCTGCGTGCTGGAGAGGGCGTCCAGGAAGTACTGGCGGGTGTTCTGCCACGACCAGCTGGGATAGCTCTGGTTCGGTGTCTGCCCCCACAGGATGGCCGAGTACCCGGGCCCAAGGCCGGCCTGGGACCAATCGGCGGCGAGCGGGTCATGGAAGTGGTTGAAGAAGTATGTCCAGTCATCCGCGTTCACGGAGCCTTCCCCGATCCAGAGCAAAAGACGTCGTCCCCGCACTGTGGTCTTCAGGCCGTCAGACAATCCCAATGAATTCATCAGGACGTCGTCGACGGACGAGCGGTCAGCGGCTTTCTCACTGATTGCGCGATGGGTTTCGACCTCATACGCCATCCCGTCTCCAGGCCAAGGGGTCAAGAAGCAGAGAGCCACCCAAACCGCGAACACCGCGCGTGAGCGGTGATTCATGGCTGCTTGCCTGTTGGCACGAGTGGTTGCAAACCTACTGCGAGGCTTTCTTGATTCAAGAGACGCATCATGGCCGGTATCTCCTTAAAGGGCGTATCGCTGAGCGCGAAAGGGTCGAGTCTGCCCACATACTCGCGACGCTCCTCACGCGTCTTCAGCTTGGGCAGCTCGACCGTGGTGCCTGGGCCCTCGTAGTACCTGTGCGTCACGGTGGTATGGGTGCCCGCGGTGGCACGGGGGCGCCCATAGCCAGGGAGAAAGATCGTGAAGAACGGTCGCAACGTCCGCTTGGGCGCGTTGCGCTCCACGTCATCGGCATCGATCACGAACTCTCCGTCGGCGTTCGTCAGCGCTTCACGGGCCGCGTAGTGCTCCGACTTCGAATGAAAGGGCATGACGCGATCGCGGCGCCAGACAACTACCACGACTACGCTCGCGAGCGGCTTCCCCGTCTCGGCATCCAGCACCCGGCCCCGGTAGGGACCCCTGGGGCCGCTCAGATACTGTTCAAGGGGCTGGCCCGTCTGCGCCCCTGCGGCCCCACTCCAGCTCATCACGAGGAGGCCCAGCAGGATCTCTGCCGCCATGCGCGTCATCGCTTCCCTCCTCGCCCGGGCGGTTTGGGAGCCGTGGCGAGCAGCTCCCGGTACTCCTCCCTGAGCATCTGCAACGTCTCCGGGATGTCCTCTCTGCCCGTAGGTGTGGAATACATCAGCGAGAGGAACTCCACTCGGGCTGCGCTCAGCAGTGAGACGAAATCATTGAAGGCCTCGGCACGGTCGTCGTAGTCGGTGACTGGCGTGAGAGCCACCTCCACTCCGGGTACGGCGAACCTGGTGGCCAACGCGCCTGGAGGGGTCAGCATTCGCGGCTGTGGAAAGTGAGTGTAGCCGGGCTTGAAGATGATGATCCGTGGAGCAAAGCTCCGCGTGGCGAGACGTTGCTCGATCGACGCGACGTTGAACACGAACTGCCCCGCCCCGTCGGTCATCGCTTCGCTGACCGCAGCCGTCAACCTTCGCTGCGGGAACTGGTCGTCCGGACGCTGCCAGATTAGCACGACCGCGGCACTCGCCAGCGGGCGCTTGCTCGCCGCGTCCACCACGGTCCCGCGATACGGGCCGGCCGGCGCCGCCATCAAGGACTCCGGATCGCCCTCGCCGGCTGTCGCGCACGTAGCCAGCGAAAGGAGCACCAGGGCCATGAGACATCCTGCTCTCATGCTCAGAAGGCTCGCAGACGCCACACGCCGTCGCCGTCGACGACGAACAGAACGTGGAAGGAGTACTCGACGGCATTCCGGATCGCCCGCACCTCGTACTCGGCAGCGTTGGTTCTGGCGCGCACTAGCCTGATCGGCCCGAGATCGTTAGCCACCTGGCCCAACGCGCCCACCCCAGCCAAGGCGCCCAGCTGGTTCTGGTAGGCATCCCGAGAAGCCTGCGCAAACAGGCTCGCGGCTCCCGCGACATCGGCTCGGCTCAGCGCGTCCCGAAGCGCGTTCCATTTACCCTGCAGGAGTGCATCGAGCTGCGCCCGATCGAACACCTGGATGATGGCCGCGGCGTTGGTCTGAGTGCCTTGGCTGTCGGTGATGACGGCGGTCGCCACGTAGAGGCCCGGCTGGGCGTAGGTGAAGCCCTGCCCGTCGAGGCTCGTGCCCTGGAAGTCGACGGAGCCGTCGCTGTCGACATCGAGCGCCACCTGAGCCACGGGTCGAGGCGCCGAGACCGAGAAGGTGACCCGGAGCGGCGCGATGCCGCTCTCGGGACTTGGGCGGAGAAGGACTGCGTTGGAGGGAGTCCCCGTGACGCCGATGGGGATGATGCTGCTCGTCGTGGCGCCGGTGACAGTGGTCGCCACGGCCATCAGCTGGGTGGTGCTTTGGTCTACAGACACCAACGCGGCAAACGCATTCCCCTGCACCGCCGCAGGGCGTCCGTTGACGGTGACTCCGACGTCGGCACCCCCCGCACCGACGCTCCCGCGCACCAGGAGCGGACCGGCCTGCACGGTCGCGCCTGCCGGAGGTGAGGTCACCTGGATGCTCAGCGTGCTGACGGTGAAACTCTGCCGGGCGGGGGTGGGGTCCTCGTTGCCGGCGAGATCCCGGGCCTTGACCTCGAAGAGGTGCAGCCCGTCGGCCAAGCCGGAGACGCTCGCCGTCGTCGCCCCGGTGAAGGCCGTGTACGCCCCGCCGTCCAGCCGCCAGGCAAAGACAAGGCTCCCCACCGGCGTCAGGTTGTCCGTGCCCGCGAAGGGGAAGGTAGCCGCCTTGGTCGCGATCTGCCCGCTGGGCCCGCCCGTGATCTGCACCTGGGGGGGCGTGTTGTCTACGATCGCCACCCGCTGGGCGGTGGTGGGGTTGGTGGCCTGATCCGTGGCGGTCGCGGTCAGCGTATGCGTGCCGTCAGCAAAGGTGGTGGTGTTCCAGCTCGCCGTGGCGGTCACGGAAGCCGCGGGCGGCGGCACCGCCGGGGAGAGTGTCGCCGTCAGGCTCTGGCTGTCGGCCTGGAGGGTGAGGCCGGCGACCCCGCTGCCGCTTTCCGTGGCTTGCGCCCGGACGGTCACCGTCTGGCGGAGATGGGCAATGGCTGCTGGCTGGAGGAATTGGACCGTTGGCGCTTGCGTGTCGGGGACCGTGGCCTCGAGGGCGCCCATGTCGAAGAGTGCCGTCGGCATGCCCGTGCCGTTCTTGGGGCGGGCGGCGTTGCCGGCGAAATCGGCCTCCAGCGGCGGGGTGAAGGCGCTCGGCAGCCCCAACGCCCGCGGATCCATGCCGCGGTCGATGGCGGGCGACCCCGTGGCCAGCGTGAAGTCGTCATCCGCAGTGCCGACAAGACCGTCAGGGCCAGCGAGGCTCTTGTAGACGGTGGCAGCGTTGTCGCAACCGAGGCTCGCCACCACGCCGGGCCCCTCGGTGCCGGCGGGGGTGAGATTACCGCTGTCGGTGACATCGAGGGCCGGGCCGCTGATCTCTCCCAGCCGGTTGCCGCAGATCAAGTTGTTGAGGAGCTGAATGCCGGCCGGGTCGGGCGCCGGAGAGGCCTCCCGGACGACCCCGAAGCCGCGGATCGAGCCCGGGGTGCCATTGCCGGTGATGGCGTTGTTGACGAGGAAGACCTGGTGATTGCGGGTGATGTTCACCCCGCTCCAGCCGTTGGCGTGAATCGTGTTGCCGATGATGTCGTGCGGGCCCCCGTCGGCGTCGATGGTCGCCAGCCCGTTGCCGCCATTGGCGTAGATGAGATTGTTGGCGATCAGGGTGTCAGGGTTGCCTCCGGCGATGGTGATGCCGCCGTCGCAGGAGGTGCTGCCGTTGCCGACGATGCGGTTGCGTTCGATGCGGATCGCGGTGTTCTGGTTATTGCCGCCCAGGAGCGCGATGGCTTGCCCCCCGGCCCCGGTGATCGTGAGCCCGCGGACGGTGATGAACTTGGATTGCTGCAGGCGGATGGCGAAGCCGTTCGTGCACTGGGTGACGGAGCCGTGGAGGACCACGCTCCCGACCGCGACGGCGGGGTCGGCCTGGATGATGATGCGGCTGCCTTCGGTGGCGCCCGCAAGATTCTTGCCGGTGATGGCCACCTGCTCGACATACGAGCCCGCCTGGATCTGGATGGTGTCGGCGGCTTGCACGGCGTTGACCGCGGCCTGGATGGTCGCGTAGCAGGGGGAGCGTCCGCCACACGTGGGATCTGTGCGGTTGACATAGCGAGTGATGCCTGTTTGCGCTGCGGCGGGCCCCGAGGCGACCAACACGGCCAGGAGGCCGAGGGTCACCCATCCAAGACGGTGATTCATGCGTGTCCTCTCGTCGCGCCGGCGCGGCGTTCGGGAACTTGTACTGGGCTCTCCGGATCCGCTCCATCTCCTCGTTGGTGAAGGGCCGGGCCGAGCAGAACATCGGATGAGACGTTGGTCACCGTGCCCGAGGTGACGAAGACCTGCTCGGCATTGTGGTAGCGGACACCACCGAACACAACGCGCACACGGCTGTCGAGATCGACCTCCTGCGCGGAGCGCCCCGGCGGCCCGAGGATGCTGGTGAGAACCACGCAGACACCCGCGAGCGCCCAGCCACGGCCTCCGGAGCGAACCTCGCAACGAGCCATCTCCCCTCCCGCGGCGCGGGCGTCATTCGCACGCGCCGAACTGGTGGCTCACCGTAGGCCCGCTCCTGACGTGTTTCAAGAGTGCTTGTTTCGATACAGGCCGCTGTCACGAATGCAAGACGCTGCTGCGCGCCATAGACAGAAAAATGGGCGCCGGTTGTCCCGGCGCCCCTCGGAGGAAGCGCACGTAGCGAGGCGAATGCGGCTGCTACTGATTCCTGCCGCGCATCGACGCCGGCTGGCCGGGCAGCTTGAGCGTCTTGCCGGTGTTGACGGCGCGGATGCCCTTCTTGGTCTGCTCGACTTTCAGGATGGACACGTCGCTATCGTTGCAGTTACCGACGTAGAGGTACTGGCCGTCGGGGCTACGGCCGGACGACGCGGTTGGCGAGCACGCCGATCTTCTCGACTTCGGCTTCCATGCGATCACCGGCCTTGAGGTAGTTGCCCGTCGCCGCGCCGACCCCGTCGGGCGTGCCGGTGGCTATCAGGTCGCCGGGCAGCAGCGTCATGGCCTGCGACAGCACCTCGATGCACTGGTCCACGGGGAAGATCATCTTGCCGGTGTTGCTCGACTGCCGGATCTGTCCGTTGACGCGCAGGGTGATGTTGAGCGCCTGGGGGTCCGGGATCTCGTCGGCCGTGACCAGCACCGGGCCCATGGGACAGAAGGTGTCGAGCGACTTGCCCTTGAACCACTGCGTGTGGCGCTTCTGGAGGTCGCGGGCCGTCACGTCGTTGATGATCGTGTAGCCGAAGACGTGCTTGAGCGCGTCGGCACGGCTGATGTCGCGGCCGGCCGTGCCGATCACGGCCGTCAGCTCCACCTCGTAGTCCAGCTCGCTGGTGACCGCGTGGTGGACCACGTCGTCGCCGGGGCCGACGACGGCCGTGGCGGGCTTGGTGAAGTACACCGGGTGCTCGGGCACGGCGGCCCCGCGCTCGGCGGCGTGGTCGGCGTAGTTGCGGCCGAGGCAGAAGACGTTGCGCGCCGGGTGCGGGATCGGCGCCAGCAGGCGCACCCGCTTCAGCGGGTAGGCCAGCTTGCGCTTCGCCAGCTCCTCGATGGCCTGCTGGTCTACCAGGCGCTTGCCGTACTCCCAGGCCTCGTGGGCAAGGAGGAGCGCGGCTTCGCCGCCCTGGATCAGCTCGAGCAGGCTCTTGGGGAAGCCGCTGCGGCCGCGCCTGACCGTCCCCCGCTGCGCGGCCAGCTCTTTCGCCAGGCCGGCCAGGTCCAGCACGGCCTCGTGCCACACGGCGCCCGGCTTGGGCTCGCCGCGCCCGCGACGGAAGGTGACGAGGTACATGGCTACTCGCTCGCCACGGCGGCGCCGCTGCGCTCGGGCAGGGCCTTGCCGCTCTGCCGGGCGATGTCCTCCAGCTCGCGCGGCAGCCCGAAGCGCACGTCCTCCTCGACCACGTGCACCTCGCGCACCGCGACGCGGCCGCCGTGCTGGAGCGCCTTGACCACCTCGGTGACGAGGAACTCCGGCGTCGAGGCGCCGGCCGTGACGCCGACGCGCCTGGAGCCCTCGAGCCACTCGGGCTTGATGTCGTTCTTGTCGTTGATCAGGTAGGACGGCGTACCCATCCCCGTCGAGACCTCGACCAGGCGGTTCGCGTTGGAGCTGTTGGCGGCGCCGATGACGAGCAGTACGTCGACCTGCCCCGCGACGGTCTTGGCCGAGGCCTGGCGGTTCTGCGTCGCGTAGCAGATGTCGTCCTTGGCGGGCCCGGCGATCTTCGGGAAGCGGCGGCGCAGCGCCTCGATGCAGGCGCGCGTGTCGTCGAGGGAGAGCGTCGTCTGGGTGAGATAGGCGACCTTGTCGGGATCGGGGATCTTGAGCCTGCCCACCTCCTCCGGGTGCGCGATGAGGAACATGCGCTCCGGCGCCTCGCCCATGGTGCCCACGACCTCGTCGTGGTCGGCGTGGCCGACCAGCACGATGCTGTATCCCTCGCGCGCGTAGCGGATGGCCTCGAAGTGCACCTTGGTGACGAGCGGGCACGTCGCGTCGATCACCCGCAGGCCGCGCCGCTGGGCCTCGTGGCGGACCGCGGGCGAGATGCCGTGGGCGCTGAAGATCACGGTCGCGTCGTCGGGCACCTCGTCGAGCTCGTCGACAAAGTGCGCGCCCTTGGTGCGGAGCGCCTCGACCACGTGGCGGTTGTGCACGATCTCCCGGCGCACGTAGACGGGCGGCGGGGAGACCTGCAGGGCCAGTTCCACGATGTCAATGGCGCGGTCCACGCCGGCGCAGAAGCCGCGGGGACCGGCCAGCACGATTTCCTGAAGCGGGATCGTCGTCATAGTCTCCTCAGGCCGTGTAGGGCTCGATCAGTACCTTGAGCGCCTGGCCCCGCTCCATGAGGCCCAGGGCTTCCGGGACGTCCGCCAGGCCCATGGTGTGGGTCAGGAGCCCGTCGGGCACCAGGGTCTCCGACTCCAGCAGCGCCACCGCCTGCCTGATCAAGGCCGGCGTGTGGTGGAAAGCCCCGACCAGCGCCAGCTCTTCGTAGTGTACACGCCGGGTGTCCACGGCCACGGTCGTACCCGGAGCGCAGCCGCCAAAGAATACCACGGCCCCTCCACGGCTGACAGCGGCCACGGCCTGCTCCCACATCTCGGGGCGACCCGTGGCGTCCACGGCCACGTCCACGCCGCGGCCGCCCGTGACGTCGCGCAAGAGCGGCGCGAGGCCCGGCGACCGGCCGGCGTCCAGGCACTCGGCGATGCCGAGGCCCCTGACCCGGTCGAGACGCCAGCCGGGCTTGCCGACGAGGAGCGCCCGCGCGCCCCGCTGCGCCGCCACCAGGGCGAGCAGACAGCCGAGCGGCCCGTGGCCGATCACCGCCACCGTCATGCCCTTCTCCACCCGGCCGCGCTCGATCCCCAGGAGCGCGCAGGCCAGCGGCTCGGCGAAGGCCGCGCGCCGCGCGGGCAGCGACGGGCCCAGCCGCACGACGTTGGCGGCCACCAGCCGCGGCGGGAGCGCGATGTATTCCCCGTAGCCGCCGTTGACGAAGAGGAGATCCTCGCAGAGGTTCTGGCGCCCCGCCCGGCACCAGCGGCAGGTGCCGCAGGGCGCCGAGTTGGCGGCGACGACGCGGTCCCCTTCTCGGAAGTCGTTTACCCCGCGTCCCGCGCGCGCGACGGTGCCGGCGAACTCGTGGCCGAAGACCGTTGGCACGTGAGGGATCATCACCGGATGACCGCGGCGCAGGACCTTGACGTCGGTGCCGCAGGTGAGCGCGGCCTCGATCTTCATGACGATCTCGCCCGGGCCCGGCTCGGGCACGGGCATCTCCTCGAAGCGCAGATCGCCCGGTCCGTAGAAGACTTGCGCCTTCATGGGGCTCTCACGGCGTGATGAACACTTTCACGGCTTCCTGGCGCTGCATGAGGTCGACGCCGCGCGCGAGCTGTCCCAGCGGCAGCCTGTGGGTGATGAGCCCGTCCACATTCACCGTGCCACGGCTGAGGAGATCGAACGCCTCCCTGAGCTCGACGGGCGACGACGAATACGTGGCCGAGATGGTCAGCTCGCGGTGGTAGAGCTCGGCGAGCGACAGCGGCAGGCTCCCGCCCGCCCCGCCCGCGAAGTAATGAACCTGGCCGCCGTCGCGAACGCGTGCCGCCGCCCACGGCAGGAACGCCGCGCCCCCGGCCGTCAGCATCACGATGTCGGCCCCGCGCCCGTCCGTGGCCTGTCGGAGCGCCGCGTCGAGATCGGCGTCGCCATCGGGGACACGGGCGCCGGCGCGGCGGCCGAGCGCGCGCCTGCCGGCGACGAGGTCGGCGCCGAAGACGGCCGCGCCCGCCAGCGAAAAGGCCCGGGCCAGCAGGCACCCGATCGAGCCCAGGCCCACGACGATCGCCGTGTCGCCCGGAGCTGCACCTGCGCGCTTGACGGCCCGCAGGCAGCAGGCCAGCGGCTCGGTGAAGGACGCCGTCTCGTCGCTCATCGCGTCCGGCAGGGCGAATGCGGCGTGCGCGACGTTGGGCGCGGGCACGCGGCAGAGCTCCGCAAAGCCGCCCGGGTCGAGGTTGCTCAGCTTGAAGCGGGGGCACATGGACGGGCTGCCGCGCCGGCAGTAGTGACAGTCGAAGCAGGGCACGTGGTGGGCGACGACGACCCGCCCTCCGCGGCGGAACCCCGTCACGCCGGCGCCGACTTCGACGACCTTGCCGACCACCTCGTGGCCGAACACGGCGGGGGACTTCGTGGTCGGGCTCGTGACCTTCAGGATGTCGGAGCCGCAGAGCCCGCAGCCACTCACGCGGACCAGCATTTCCCCCGGCCCGACCCGCGGCTCCGGCCAGTCGCCGAGCTGGAGCCTGCCGGGCCCGGCGTAGACCGCGGCTTTCACGCCCGCGTCTTTCCCGACTTCGACCGGCCCGACATCGAGTGATCCCACCGGGACCGGATCCAGCAGCGGAGCGCGATGCCGAGCTTCCTGGGAGTGGGCACGCTCACCCGCCCGCCGAAGACGCGGAACCGGCGGCGCTCGATGCTTTCGAGTAGCGCGAAGTAGGTCCGCCCCATGATCTCCGCGGCGAAGAGGGTGCGCTGGTCGGCGCGTGGCAGCGCGGCCCAGGCGCGCTCGTAGTAGGCGCGCGCGCGCGCGGCCTGATATTCCATGAGCCTGACGAAGGCGGGGGTGTAGCGCCCCGCGCCCAGATCGTCGGCGGTGACGCCGAAGCGCTCGAGGTCCTCCTGGGGCACGTAAACGCGCCCGGCCAGGGCGTCGGGCTGGACGTCACGCATGATGTTGGTCAGCTGGAGCGCGACGCCGAGGTTGACCGCGTACTCGCGGGCCCGCACGTCCGTGTAGCCGAAGATCTCGATGCAGCAGAGCCCGACGGCGGAGGCAACGCGGTAGCAGTAGGGGTACAGGTCCTCGAAGGTCGTGTAGGCGGACTGCTCGAGGTCCATCTCGACGCCCGCGATGATCTCTTCGAGCGCCTCGCGCGGGATCGGAAAGATCTTCACGGCTTCCTGCAACCGCTGGGCCGCCGGATGGTCCGGCGAGCCCCCGAAGACCTGCGCAATCTCCGCGCGCCAGTGCTCGAGCTCCTTTCGCTGGGCCGCGCGGTCCTGCCCGACGTCCACCGCGTCGTCGACGATGCGGCAGAAGGCGTAGACGGCATAGAGGGCCTCGCGCTGGGGCCTCGGCAGGCAGAGAAAAGCGTAGAAGAAGTTGGAGCGGCTCTTGCGTGTCAGCCTGGAGACGAATCTGGCCGGATTCATGCCGCGCGAAGTCCAGCCGGTCGGGGGGCGTAGCCCCGCTCGACGAACCAGGCGACCGCGTCCCGCAGCGCGTCCTCGGCCGGAGTCTGAGGCAGACCGAGCTCGCGGACGGCCTTCTCGGCGCTGAAGTACATGCGCTTGCGCGCCATGCGCACGGCGTTCAGCGGGACCTGAGGGGGGCGGCCGCTGACGCGGGCCGCTCCCTCCATGCAGAGGGCGGCCATCCACGCCACGCCGTACGGCACCCGGAACCGGGGCGCGCGGAGACCCGTGAGCCCGGCGAGCGCCCGGAAGATCTCGATCAGGGGCATGTTGCGATGGCCGAGCACGTACTTCTGGCCGACCCTGCCGCGCTCGGCGGCGAGGATGTGGCCGCGGGCGACATCGCGCACGTGGACGATGTTGAGCCCCGTGTCGAGCGAGCCCACCATCTTGCCCCTGAGGAAATCCACGACCATCTGCCCCGTCGGCGTGGGCTTGACGTCCCAGGGTCCGACCGGCGCCGAGGGGTTGACGATGACGATCGCCGCCCCGCGCGCCGCCAGCTCTTCGGCGACGCGCTCGGCAAGGAACTTGGAGGCCTTGTAGGGTCCGACCATGTCCTCGAGTCCAACGGGGCTCGTCTCGTCTCCCGGCGTTCCGTCCTTCGGGATGCCCAGCGCGCCGACCGTGGAGGTGTAGACGATGCGCTCGGCGCCCGCTTCGGCGGCGGCCGTCAGGATGTGGCGGGTGCCGTCCACGTTGGCGCGGTAGAGCTCGCGCGGATCCCGCGCCCAGAGCCGGTAGTCGGCGGCGACGTGGTAGACCCGCCGAGCGCCCCTGACCGCCGCCCGGAGCGAATCCGCGTCGAGGAGGTCGCCCTCGACCATCTCGACCGCGCAGCCCTCGAGCACCCTGCGGTCGCTGCCCTTGCGCGCCAGCACGCGCACCGTCCGGCCGTCGGCCAGGAGCTCCCGGACGAGGTTGGCGCCGACGAAGCCGGTGCCGCCCGTGACGAGCGCATCCATGGCGGGCGCCGCTCTCACGCCGCCAGCCGGGCGAGCGAGCCCGCCACGCTCGCCAGCGCCCGGCGCGTCGAGCGCCTGAGCCGGAGCGCGCGGCGGAAGACGCGCGGGCGCGCCAGGGCGAGAACGCCGCCGCAGCGGATGCGCCCGTCGGCGCCCATCAGCCGCATCAGCTCGTCGGGCAGCGTCTCGCGTGCGTCATCGGAGACGGCGCGCACCACGAGGGAGGCGCAGCCACGGGCGGCCGCCACCTCAAGGATCGCCGCCGACTCCATGTCCACCGCCACGGCGCCCGTCGCGGCGCGAAGCGCCGCCTTGGCCTCGGGCGTCGTCACGACCCGGCTCGCCGTCGCCATCACGCCGGCCCGCGCGGGCGCGCCCCCTGCGGCGGCCGCGCGCTGCTCGAGGGTTCCCGTGACGGGCAGCCGCAGTCCGCCGTCGTCGATAACGCCGTCCGGCAGCACGAGGTCGCCCGCGCGGAGGGCGGGATCGAGCCCGCCGCAGACACCCGCCGAGACGACCAGCGGGCGATCGGAGGCGGAGACGAGCGCCGTCCAACGGGAGCCGAGGAGGCCGGCGCGGAGGCCGACGGGAGCCACGCGGATCGTGCCGCGGCCGAAAGCTGGAAACGACAAGGACGGCAACGACGGCAGGGAGAGCGCCCGGGCCAGGACCCGGGCCTCGATCTCAACCGCCGTCAGGACCAGGATCGCGACCAAGCCGGTCGGCGCCCGACGCCGCGGCCCGGGGCGCCTTCTCCTTCTCCTTGCGCTCGATCCAGGCCTTCCAGCTGTTGCCCGCCGCGGTGTCCTTGCCGGTGAACTTGATGGTGACGATGTCGCGGTAGGGAATGGTAAAGGGGCCGTCTCCCTGCTCGTCGAAGAGCTGGATGAAGGCCTCGGGCGCGTCGGCGTCGCGGTTGAAGATGTAGCCGACGATCTCCTTGCCATCCGTCTTCACGACTGTCGTGTTGCCGCGGTAGTCGAAGGCGAAATCGACCACCTCGCGGAGGGACGTGTAGTCGTTGATCTGCGGCACCCACCCCTCGAGCGTCATACGACTACAGCCTTCCGGAGAGCGTGACCGAGACGGTCTCGGCGAAGCCCTTGAGCGATCTGAACGTGTGGTCGACGGCGGTCGCCTCGTACCCGCAGTGGACCATGCAGTCGCGGCACTTCTCGTTGCCGCTCTTCTTGCCGTAGTTCTCCCACTTCGTGCCGTCCATCAGCTCCTGGAAGCTCGCGGCATAGCCTTCCTGGAGCAGGTAGCAGGGGCGCTGCCAGCCGAACATGTTAAAGGTGGGGTTGCCCCAGGGCGTGCACTCGAAGTCCTTCTTGCCCATGAGGAAGCGCAGGAAGAGCGGCGACTGGTTGAACTTCCAGCGCCACTTCGGCTTCGAGAGCATCTCGCGGAAAAGCTGGTTGGTGCGCGTCTGGTGGAGGAAGTGCTCCTGGTCGGGCGCTTTCGAGTAGCTGTACCCGGGCGAGAGCATCATGCCCTCGACCCCCAGGTCCATCATCTCGTCGAAGAACTCGCGCATCCTGAGCGGCGAGGCGCCGTCGAAGAGCGTCGTGTTCGTCGTCACCCGGAACCCGCGCTCGAGCGCCGCCTTGATCCCCTCCACCGCCTCGTCGAAGATGCCGTCCCGGCAGACCGCCTCGTCGTGGTCCTCCCGCAGCCCGTCCATGTGCACGCTGAACGTCAGGTACTTGGACGGCGTGAAGAGGTGGAGCTTGTCCTTGAGCAGGATGGCGTTGGTGCAGAGGTAGACGTACTTCCTGCGCTTGACGAGCTCGGTGACCAGCTTGTCGATGTCGAGGTACATGAGCGGCTCGCCGCCCGGAATGCTCACGATCGGCGCCCCGCACTCCTCCACGGCCGCGAGGCACTGCTCCACGGTCAGGTGCTTTTTGAGGATCTGGGCCGGGTACTGGATCTTCCCGCAGCCGGCGCACGCGAGGTTGCACCGGAACAGAGGCTCGAGCATCAGGACGAATGGGTAGCGCTTCCGGCCGCGGAGCTTCTGCTGGAGGACATAACTCGCGACGGTGTACATCTGGGAAACCGGCACACTCATCGGGTCAGTGACCCCTTTCGTCTATCGTTGTCGTGATCACGGCGACACGCGCCTCCGCGGGCCGCTCACCGGTCCAGCCGCGTGTCACCACTATGACCTTGAGAGCATAGACTAGCAGAAAAACGGCCACATGCACGAGGATTCCGGCCACCAGCAGGGTTCCTTCCCCGATCCAGCCGGTCATAGCGAGGTTGAAGAGGACGACCCCGTAGTAGAGGCCAATGCCCCCCAGCGGCGAGCCGAGGGCCCGTGGCCGGCGCGCGATCGCCCAGAGGTAGCCGCCCACGATCACCCAACCCACGAGGAACCAGCCGGCGAAGTTGGACAGCGGCACCCCGAAGTAGGTGCCCGGCTCGGCATAGTAAAAGATGCGGCCGAGGAACCAGAACTCCCCGCGGACGGCGACCGGGTCCACCACGACGTCCAACAGCATCATCAGCGTCCCGGTGAGCACCGCCGGCGCCCAGCCGCGGGCCTGCCCCAGCGCCCAGCGCGCCAAGCAGTACGAGGCGTAGCCCAGGAACGGGAAGGACAGCGGGTCGAAGAACGGCACGTTCGAGACGAAGAGCTCACGCCACGCGGTTTCGCCCGTGTAGTGGTAGAGGCCGAACGGGATGCCGATGCGGGTCGACGCGTACTCGGCCACGTAGGCGACCGCCCAGCCCCAGCCGAGCCACCCCCAGGTCCGGCGCCACCCGAGGTCCCGCGCTGCCAGGACAAGGAAGCTAGCAAGAAAGACGAAGACGTACGGGCGCAGCAGAAGCGTCCCCATGAGCAATGTCGGCCAGCCGGAGGCCTCGGGAGTCATAGCGGCGACGTTAGCGGACTTCCCTCGCGTTTTCAACGCGTCGCGAGTGCCGACCGGCTGCGGGCTGTGCTAGTATCGAGCGATGTGCGCCACCCACACGTCACTGAGTCAGGTGTGACTCCACCCACCATCGTTCAGTCGGAGGTCGACACGGCCATCGACCGGGCCCAGTCAGCCCTCCTCGCGACTCAGGCCCCCGACGGACACTGGCTCGGCGAGCTCGAGGCCAACAGCACCATCACGAGCGAGTATCTGCTTTTTTGCCATCTTCTTGACCGGGTTGACCGCGAGCGCGAGGCCAAGATGGTGCGCTACCTTCGGGAGTGTCAGACCGCAGACGGCGGCTGGAGCCTTTACGAGGGCGGACCGGCCAACGTCTCGGCCACCATCAAGGCCTACTTCGCCATGAAGGTGGCCGGCGTGAGGGTGGCCGATCCGGCCATGGCGCGAGCGCGGGGGCTCATCCAGGACCGGGGCGGCCCCGTCGAGGCTGACGTCTTCACCAAGGTCCTCCTCGCGCTCTTCGGCGAGTACGACTGGCGCGGCGTGCCGGCCATGCCGGTCGAGATCATGCTCCTGCCCCGCTGGTCCTACTTCAACCTCCACGAGGTTTCCTACTGGTCGCGGACGGTCATCGTCCCGCTCCTGATCCTGATGGACTCCAAGCCCGTCAAGCGGCTGCCCGAGTCCTGCCGGCTCGACGAGCTCTGGCCCGTGCCGCGCGAGCGGGCGAGCCTGCGGTTCAGGCGCATCCCGCGCCCCTTCTCGCCCAAACGCTTCATCTGGAAGAACCTCTTCATCGGCGTGGACGACGCGCTCAAGGGCTGGGAACGGCTGGGCCCCCGTCCCTTCCGTGGGCGCGCCATCGAGGCGGCGCGACGGTGGCTCGAGGAGCGCCTGGCGGTGCCGGGCGGGCTCGGCGGCATCTTCCCGGCCATGACCAACGCGGTCCTGGCACTCCGCACCCTGGGCTACCCGGAGGACCATCCTCTGATCCGCGGTCAGGTCAAGGAGATCGAGAACCTCGGCGTGGAGACCGGGGACGCGCTCCACTACCAGCCATGCGTGTCACCTGTCTGGGACACCTCGCTCGCGGTCAACGCGCTCATCGAGTCGGGGCTGCCGGCGGACCACCCCCAGCTCGTGCGGGCCGGCGAGTGGATGATGGACAAGCAGATCACGGTGCCGGGCGACTGGCAGACCAAGCGGCCCCACGTGGCGCCGGGGGGCTGGCCCTTCCAATACCACAACGATTTCTACCCGGACTTGGACGATTCGGCCATGGTCATGATGGCGCTGGCCAAGACGCGCGGGCTCGACCCCGAGCGCAAGTCCCGCTGCATCGACCGGGGCCTGACCTGGTTCCTCGGCATGCAGGGCAGCGACGGCGGCTGGGGTTCTTTCGACGCCGACAACGATCGGCTCATCTTCAACAACATCCCGTTCGCCGACCACGGCGCCCTCCTCGACCCTTCGACGGAGGACCTGACGGGCCGCGGCCTCGAGCTGCTCGGCACCCTCGGCCACGGGCTCGAGCACCCCGCGGCCCAGCGGGCGCTCGCCTACATCCGGAAGACCCAGCACGAGACGGGGGCCTGGTACGGCCGCTGGGGGGTCAACTACGTCTACGGCACGTGGTCGGTGCTGCGCGGACTGGGCGCCATCGGCGAGGACTGCTCCCGGGACTACGTCAGGCGGGCCGTCGCCTGGCTCGAGGCGCGTCAGAACCCCGACGGCGGCTGGGGCGAGACACTCGCCTCCTACGAGGACGACGATCTGGCCGGACGCGGCGAGTCCCTTCCGAGCCAGGCGGCCTGGGCGCTTCTGGCGCTCTTCGCGGCCGGGCGCACCGACGGGCCGGCTGTCCAGAAGGGCATCCGCTACCTGATCGACCGCCAGAACGCCGACGGCACCTGGGAAGATCCCCTCTGGAACGGCACGGGCTTCCCGCGGGTCTTCTACCTCAAGTACCACCTGTACGCGAAGTATTTCCCGCTCTGGGCGCTGGGCGTGTACCGGGGTGCGGCCGCGTGACGGACAGGTCGGCCGGACCCGAGACCTGGCCTCCGCCGGCGCGGTGGGTCGAGGCGCTGGGGCGGGTCACGCTCTACCTCGTCGAATCGCTCGGCCGCTTCGGCCGCTTCCTCGGACAGGCGGTGGCGCTGGTCTTCGTCCCGCCGCTCAAGTTCAGCCGCTTGGCCGGGCGCGTCTATTTCATCGGTTTCAAGTCGCTCACGATCGTCATTCTCACCGGCTCCTTCACCGGCATGGCGCTGGGTCTCCAGGTCTTTCTCACGCTGCAGCGGGTAGGCTCCGAGGCCTTCGTGGGACCGGCCGTGGGCATCGCCCTCGTGCGTGAGCTCGGACCCGTGCTGACCGCGGTCTTCGTCACGGGCCTGGCCGGCTCGGCGCTGACCGCCGAGCTGGGCATCATGCGGATCTCGGAGCAGATCGACGCGCTCATGGTCATGGCGCTCAATCCGATGCGCTACCTCGTGGTGCCGGCGATCCTGGCGGGAATCATCACCTTCCCGATGCTCACGGCGATCTTCGACGTCGCCGGCATCTACGGCGGCTACCTGGTCGCCGTCCTCCTGCTGGGCATGTCGCCGGGGACGTATTTCGGCCAGATGCAGGCCTTCGCCGATATGAGCGACGTCATGGTCGGCTTCTGGAAGTCGCTCGGCTTCGGCGCGCTCGTGCCCTGGGTGTGCACGTACAAGGGCTTCCACTGCGGCCACGGCGCCGAGGGCGTGTCGCGCGCGACGACCGAGGCCGTCGTCCTGTCCTGCGTGTTGATCCTCGTCTTGAACTACTTCCTGGGCTCGGTGCTGCCGTGATCCGCATCCAGGGCCTGCGGAAATTCTTCGGGAGGCAGCCTGTGCTGCGAGGCGTGGACCTCGACGTGGCGACGGGCGAGGTCATGATCATCATCGGCCGGAGCGGCGGGGGCAAGTCGGTCCTGCTCAAGCACCTGCTGGGGCTCCTGCGTCCGGACGCGGGCGCCGTCCTCGTGGACGGGACGGACATCACCAAGCTCCGGGGCGCCGCGCTCGAGGTGGTGCGCCGGCGATACGGCGTCGTCTTCCAGGGCGGGGCGCTCTTCGACTCGATGTCGGTGTTCGACAACGTCGCCTTCCCGCTGCGCGAGAAGACGACTCTGGCCGCGGGCGACATCGCCCAGCGCGTCGAGGAGAAGCTCGTCCAGGTCGGGCTCCTGGACATGGGCCACAAGAACCCGGCCGAGATCTCGGGAGGCATGCGCAAGCGGGTCGCCATCGCGCGGGCCCTCGTCACCGAGCCCGAGATCGTCTTCTTCGACGAGCCCACGACGGGGCTCGACCCGATCCTCGTCAACACCATCCACCACCTGATCCAGGACCTGCACCGCAAGTTCCGATTCACGGCGGTCATGGTCAGTCACGAGATCCCGGAGATCTTCGAGATCGCCGACCGCGTGGCCATGCTGCACGAGGGGGCGATTATCGAGACCGGGGATGCCCGCAGCATCCAGAGCTCGACGAACCCGATCGTGCAGCAGTTCATCCACGGAGCGGTCGAGGGCGCCGGCCATGCCGCGTAAGACGAAGGAGGAATCCGCATGAGACGTTCGGCGCTGGATCTGGCCGTCGGGGTATTCGTCCTGCTGGGAATTTTGGCATTGGGCTGGCTTTCGGTTAGACTGGGAAAAGTCGATATCTTTGGAGGCGAGAGCTATACGGTGACGGCGGATTTCCCCACGACCGCGGGCCTCAAGAACGGGTCGAGTATCGAGATCGCGGGCGTGGAGATCGGCCGGGTGACTTCGATCCAGCTAGCGAACTACCAGGCCCGCGTGGTCATGTCCATCCGGAACGGCGTCAAGCTCACGGAGGACTCGATCGCGTCCATCAAGACCCGGGGACTCATCGGCGAGAAGTTTCTCCAGATCAGCCCCGGTGGATCGGAGCGGATCATCAAGCCCAACGGCAAGATCACCGAAGTGGAGCCGCCAATAGATCTCGAAGAGCTGCTGTCGAAATACGTCTTCGGGAAAGTCTAGTGGGTTTCGAACCAGTGCCCAGTATCAGTGGAGGATCAGCAATGATTGGTCGTCATTTGTCCCGGCTCGCGCTGGCCCGCCGGCCGGCGCTGGCCTCGGGGGTCGCGCTCGCGGGCCTCCTCATCCTGTCAACAGCCCAGGGCGGCTGGGCCGCCACGGCCCAGGAGCAGCTCAAGGGCGCCATCGACCGCGTCGTCACAACGCTCGAGAGCCCCGCGCTCAAGGGCAACGGCAAGGTCGCCGAGCGGCGCAGCGCGGTCCGCAAGATCGCGAACGAGATCTTCGACTTCGGCGAGATCGCGCGCCGGTCACTCGGCCGCTACTGGCAGCCCCTGTCGGAGGCGCAGCGTAGCGAATTCGTCGGGCTCTTCGGCGACTTGCTCGAGCGCTCCTATATCTCCAAGATCGAGCTGTACGGCGGCGAGAAGATCATCTACAGCGGAGAGCGTATGGATGGCGACCTCGCCACCGTGAGCACCAAGATCATCACTAAGAACGGCACCGAGGTGCCGGTCGACTACCGGCTCTTCCGGCGGGGCGAGAACTGGATGGTCTACGACGTCAACGTCGAGGGCATCAGCCTCGTGTCGAACTACCGCACCCAGTTCAACAAGATCATTCAGACCAGCGGGTACAATACGCTCGTCGATCGCATGAAGACCAAACAGACCGAGTTCCTCGAGGGAGCCGCCCAGAAGAAGAAGGCCCAGAACTAGGGCGCCGCCTGCCGCGCCGGCCCACGGATTTCGCGGGCCCGGTGCGGCGCCGCTCCCCTGCCGCCCACGCCGCAGCCATGACCGGCCACGAGCTCGCTGATCTCCTCGACGCGCACGGCTTCGACTTCTTCACGGGCGTCCCCTGCTCGCTCGCCGAGGGTCTCATCGCGGCCCTCGAGCGTGCCCCGCGCGGCCGCCGGGCACCCTATATCCCGGCCGTCCGCGAGGACGTCGCGCTCGGGCTGGCGGCCGGCGCCTGGCTCGGCGGCCGCCTCCCGGCCGTGGTCATGCAGAATTCGGGGCTCGGCACGAGCGCGAACGCGCTCGTCTCGCTCTCGCTGCTCTACCGGCTGCCGGCGCTGCTGCTCGTGACCTGGCGCGGCTTCGAGGGCCAGGACGCCCCGGAGCACATCCTGATGGGTGAGATCACCCGCCCCCTCCTCGACCTCATGGGAGTACCGCACCGAGTGCTCGCGCGCGGAAGTGAGAAAGCCGACCTCGACTGGGCCCACGCCGAGGCCCTGCGCTCGAGCCGGCCCGTGGCGCTGCTCCTTCCGCCGCGCGTGCTGGAAGCGGGAGCCCCGGAGCGGTCGGCGCCAGAGCCAGGCAGGCCTGCTGATCGCGTCGCGACGGCGCCGTCGTCGGCGGGATCCGTCTCGCTGTCCCGCTTCGAAGCGCTTCGCGCCGCCATCGGGGCTCTGGGGAAGGAGCCCGTCGTCCACGCCAACGGCTACGTCTGCCGCGAATCCTTCGCCGTGCGCGATCGGCCGGAGAACTTCTACATGATCGGCTCGATGGGGCTCGCCTCGTCCATCGCCCTCGGGCTGGCGCTGACCCGCCCGGAGCAGCGGGCCGTGGTCTTCGACGGCGACGGCAATCTCCTCATGAACCTGGGCATCCTGCCCATGGTCGGCGGCGGCCCGGCGACCGGCCGCGGCCGCCCGGCCAACTTCGTCCACGTCGTCTTCGACAACGGCGTCTACGGTTCGACGGGCGGGCAGCTGTCGCCGTCGCGCGGCGTCGGCCTCGACGCCGTGGCGGCCGCGTGCGGCTATGCGCGGGCCGAGTCCGTCGACTCAGCGGCGGGAGTCGAGCGCGCGCTTCGTGGAGCGCTCGAGACCGGCGGCCCGAGCTTCATCCTCGTTCGCGTCAGCGCCGAAGAGCGCCCGGTGCCTCGCATCCCCTACGGCCCCGAGGAGATTCGCGACCGCTTCCGTCACGCCATCGGGAGCCCGTGATCGACAGGCTGCTGCGGCCGCTGCTCCTCGCGGTCGGCCTCGCAGTCGTCGCGGGGCTCGTCTGGAATCTGGGGCCCGCGGCCGTGTGGGAAACCATCCACACGCTATCCTGGCGGCTCGGGCTGGTGGTGCTCTTCCCCTTCTGCGTGGCCGTCGCCGTCGACACGCTCGGCTGGCGCGTGCTCCTGGCCGAGTGCCGCGTGCCGTGGGCAACGCTCGCGGCGGCACGACTCGCGGGGGAGGCGGCCAACCTGTTGACGCCCACGGCCTCGGTGGGCGGCGAACCGCTCAAGGCGTACCTCGTGCGCGACCGCCTCCCGCTCGCCCCGGGGCTTGCCTCCGTGGTCGTGGACAAGACCACCGTGGTCATGGGCCAGGCTGCCTTCCTCGCGGCGGGCCTCGCCGTGGCGCTCCTGGTCCTCGAGCCGTCGAAGACGGTGACCATCGCGATGGCCGCCCTGCTCGCGGCAGAGATCGTCGGGGTGTGCGGCTTCGCGCTGGTGCAGATTCGTGGAGGCATCTCCGGGGCGGGCCGCATCCTCCACCGGCTCGGGGTGGGGCGCGACGAGAGTCACCGGGAGCTGCTCCGCGAGGTCGACGGCCGCCTCGTCCGCCTGTACCGGAAGCGGCGCGCCCGCGTGCTGCTGTCCGCGCTGCTCCACACCCTCGGCTGGGCCCTGGGCGGCCTCGAAATCTACGTGGTGTTGACGCTGGCAGGAATCCCGGTCACCCTCGCAACCGCCCTCGTCCTCGAGGCTGCCGGCTGCGCCGTCAGGTTCGCGACCTTCATGATCCCGGGCTCGCTGGGGGCGCTCGAGGGCGGCAACGTCGCGATCTTCGCGGCGTTCGGCCTGCCGGGAGCGGCCGGGCTCTCCTTCTCCCTCGTTCGCCGCCTGCGCGAGGCGACGTGGGCGCTGGCGGGGCTCGGAGCCCTGGCAGGCTTCAAGTCCCGGCCCGCAGGTCTGCCAGCCGCAGAAACGGACTCCTAGCGCCGGTTCCGGAGCCGCACGGCGTTGTGGTATTATGGCCCGTCCTCACTATCATCAACGGCCATCTGGGAGGTCCACGTGGGATCGGTACGCGTCGCCATCGTCGGAGTCGGCAACTGCGCCTCGGCGCTCGTGCAGGGAGTCCACTACTACAAGAACGCCCCGGACGACGGCTTCATCCCTGGTCTCATGCGGCCCCGGCTCGCCGGCTACCACGTGGGCGACATCGAGTTCTCCGCGGCTTTCGACGTGGATGTCAACAAGGTCGGCCGTGACCTGTCCGAGGCCATCTGGGCCAAGCCCAACAACACCGTCCGCTTCGGCGAAGTACCTCATCTCGGAGTCCCCGTCCAGCGCGGCATGACCCATGACGGCCTGGGCCACTACTTGTCCCAGGTCATCACGAAGGCGCCCGGCCCCACGGTGGACATCGCCGGCATCCTCCGCGAGACGCGCACCGATGTGGTGGTCAATTTCCTGCCCGTCGGCAGCGAGATGGCGACCAAGTGGTACGTCGAGCAGATCCTCGACGCCGGCTGCGGCTTCGTAAACTGCATTCCAGTCTTCATTGCGCGGGAGGAGTACTGGCGGCGGCGCTTCGAGGAGCACGGCCTGCCGATCGTGGGCGACGACGTCAAGTCGCAGGTGGGCGCGACCATCATCCACCGGGTGCTGACCAAGCTCTTCATGGACCGCGGCGTTCGGATGGAGCATACGAGCCAGCTCAACGTGGGCGGCAACACCGACTTCTTGAACATGCTCGAGCGCGCGCGCCTGGCCTCCAAGAAGATCTCCAAGACCGACTCGGTCCGCTCGCAGCTCGCGCACGAGATGGCGGCCGACGACATCCACATCGGCCCGAGCGACTACGTGCCGTGGCTGCACGACCGCAAGTGGGCGCACATCCGGCTCGAGGGCCGCTCCTTCGGCGACCAGCCTATCAACGTCGAGCTCAAGCTGGAGGTGTGGGACTCACCCAACTCGGCCGGCGTCGTGATCGATGCGATCCGCTCGTGCAAGATCGCCATGGACCGCGGTCTCAAGGGAGCGCTCTTCGCTCCGTCGGCCTACCTGATGAAGTCCCCGCCCGAGCAGTGGTCGGACGAGACCGCCCGCGTGCGGCTCGAGCGCTTCATCGACGGCGGCGTCTAGTCCGATCCGCTCCGCGGGCCACGGCCCGCGGCTGCGGCTCCGCCAAATCGGGGCCCGATGGTAGACTGGGAGCGTCGCCCGGCCACCATCCCATGATCGCCATCTCACGAACGGGACGTCTGCTGCGCCGGCTGGTCCGGCTCTCATGCCGCCGGCCGCTCCTCACCACACTGCTCTCGCTGGTCCTGGCCGCCATCGGCGTCGCCTACACGCTCCATGCGCTCAGCTTCAATACGTCCGCCCGCGACCTCCTGCCCAGGGACGCCGGCTACGTCGTGCGCTACACCCAGTACGCGCGGGAGTTCGGCGAGCTCGAGGACATCGTCATCGTCATCGAGGCGCGCAGCTTCGAGGCGGCCAGGGACTACGCCGCGCGCCTCGTCCAGGAGCTTCGCGCCTCGCCGCTCCAGTTCCCGCGGGTGGCGTACCGCGTGGACCCGAAGCGCTTCGAGGGCCGCCATCTCCTCTATCTCCCCGAGGAGCAGCTCAAGGAGATCCGCGACAGGATCTTCGACCACCAGGAGTTCATGGAGAGCTTCGCCGGGGACCCGAGCCTGGCGCGGCTGATCGAGGGCGCCAACGCGGCGATGGCCTCGGCCTTCGTCTCGAACCTGTTCGACCTGGGGATCGGCCAGGGCACCGGCGAGGACACGCGTTTCCTGCGCCTGGTGCTCGACCAGATCGCCGGGCGCCTCGAACACCCGACGCCCTACCGCTCGCCCTGGGGCACGCTCTTCTCCTTGAGCGAACGCCGCCCTGACGCGGGCTACTTCCTCTCGGAGGACAAGAGCCTGCTCTTCGTCCTCGTGGAAACGCCGGAGAGCGAGAAGGGCAGTTTCATGGGCGACCGCCGGGCAATCGAGATCATCCGCGGCGTCATCGCGGACCTCAAGCCGGCCTTCCCCACCGTGCAGGCTGGAGTGACCGGCGGCCCGGCCCTGTCCAACGACGAGATGACGGCGGCCTTCCACGACAGCAGCGTCGCGACGGTGCTCGCCTTCGCGCTGACGCTGCTCGTGATGGTCCTGGCCTTCTGGCGCGTGGACAAGCCCCTCCTGATGCTGGCGGTGCTGGCGGCGACGCTCGCCTGGTCCATGGGGATCGTCACGCTGACGGTCGGGCACCTGACCATTTTCTCGGTCATGTTCATCTCCATCGTCATCGGCATCGGCATCGACTACGGCATCTACTTCCTGTTCCGTTACGAGGAGGAAATCTTCCTCGGACGCAACCTCAAGGAGGCGCTCGAGTTGACCGCCGCCCGGACGGGGCCCGGCATGCTCATCGGCGCGCTGACGGCCGGCGGCACCTTCTACGTGCTCATGCTGACCGATTTCCGCGGCATCCAGGAGCTGGGCTTCATCGCCGGCACGGCCATCCTGATGGCCTGGCTCGGCATGATGACGCTGTTCCCGGCACTGCTGGTCCTCGTGGATCGCCGTCACGCCGTACGGCCCCGCAACCAGGCGCCGCGGGCGCACGCGCTCGAGCACATGCACGTCCCGCTGCTCGACCGGCTGACGCGCTACCCCAAGGTGGTGCTCACGGTCGCCGGGGTCGCGACGGCGGCCTCGCTCTGGGCTCTTCCGCAGGTCGGCTTCGACTACAACCTGCTGAACCTCCAGCCCAAGGGCACGGAGTCGGTGACCTGGGAGAAGCGCATCCTCGCGAACACCGGGCGCTCGGGCTTCAAGGGCCTGGCGTCGGCCACGAGCCTCGCGGAGCTGCGCCGGAAGCAGGAGGCCTTCGAGAAGCTCCCGTCGGTGTCCGAGGTGGACTCGGTCCTTCGCGTTATCCCCGACAACCAGAAGGAGAAGATCGCGATCGTGCGGACCTTCGCGCCCGTCGTTGCGCCGGTGCGCGTCGGCCGCTCGAGCCCCGTCGACCTCGACCGGCTGACGCGAGCGCTCGGCGAGCTCAAACGAAGGCTGGACATTTTCGCCACGGAGGCGGGCAACAAGCTGCCGGACGACCTCAAGCAGCTGCGGACCCGGACGATGGCCCTGCTCACGGCGCTCCAGTCGACCAGCCGCGAGGTCTCCGAGCCCGCGCTGACTCACCTCCAGGCCCAGCTCTACCGCGACTTCATCACCAACTTCTTCGATCTGCAGCGCAACCTCAACCCGCGCCAGATCGGTCTCGCGGACGTGCCCGACGAGCTCCGGCGCAAGTTCATCGGCAAGCGAGGCGACTTCCTGCTTCAGATCCACCCCAAGGTGGACATCTGGGAGCGCGAGGGCGCGCGGCAGTTCGTGACCGAGCTCAGATCGGTCGACCCGGAGGTGACCGGCGCGCCGATCATCACGTACGAGGCCATCGGCTACATGGAGCGGGCGTACTTCCAGGGCACGGCGTACGCGTTCATCCTGGTGGGGCTGCTGTCCGCGCTGATGATCCGCCGGGTGAAGGAGACGCTGCTGGCGCTCCTCCCGCTGGTGATGGCGCTCCTCTGGACGATTGGCCTGATGCACGTGTTCCACCTGCGATTCACCATGGCCAACGTCTGGGGATTGCCGCTGATCATCGGCGCGTCAGCCGAGTTCGGGCTCAACGTGGTCGTCCGCTACCTCGAGGGGCGCGCCCACGGCGGCCCGCTGGTCGCGCGCAGCACGATCATGGCGGTGGCGCTCAACGGCTTGACGACCATGGTCGGCTTCGGCAGCCTGATGATCGCCCAGCACCAGGGCATCTTCGGCCTGGGCCTCCTGCTGATCATCGGATCCTTCTGCGCCCTGCTCGCCTCGCTGGTGGTCCTGCCGGTCATCCTCCACTTGATCACCCGCCCGGTCGCAACTTCCGAGACCCCGTCAATCGCCCGCTCCTCGGCCGCCTAGCAGGGTGCCGAGAAGGGTCCATCTGCTTCGTTGGCACCGGACGGCGCAGGGCGCCGAGAAGGGTCCAGATGCGAGGCGGCGCCCGAAGGCCGCACGCGAGGCGTACTCTCTGTACGTTGAGCGTGCGGCCGAGGGCGCCCCAACAGTCTTTGACAAATGGTCGGGTCGAGGACTGGCGCGGTACCCGCGAACGAGCCCGTTTCCAGCCCCCGCCACCTCAAACGGCGCGAACGGATTCCCCGTACGCCGCTTCCCTGGTAGCTTGGCGACAAGGGTGATGCGACCTATCAGCCGGCGAGCGCTTTCGGCATGGACCCGATACTGCACTCGGTAGTCTCCGAAGAGTCCGAGCGCCTCATGGAGCCACGCCGTACTCCCCCTCGCCCAGCCGAAGCCCCCGCGATGTCTCGCCCGCATCATGGCCCGCCGGACCTTCTTTTCCACCCACAGCTTCACGTAGGCAAAACAGCGACTCGCGTGCCCAACCCGGAAGTAGGCCACCCAGCCGCGCAGGATCGGGTTGATCTCCGCGATCACCCGCCGGATCGGCTGGGAGTCCGAGCGTCGGAACACCGCCTTGAGCTTCTGCAGCACCGCCGTCCGCTGTTTCAGCTTGGGCGTGTACTGCGACCGCCACGCCCCCCGGCGGGAGCGCACGCGCCGAAAGTCGAAACCCAAGAACCCAAAGCTCTCTCCCTGGCCCAGGTCCACGACCCGCGTCTTGTCCTCATTCACCCGCAGATGAAGTTTCGCGAGCTCCTCTCGGAGCCGCCGGTGCGCCGCTCGCAGCAGCCAGTCGTGTTGACGGTAGCCGTCCACGAGGATCACCAGGTCGTCGGCATAGCGCGCGTACTCGAGGTACGTGTACTCGCCGCGCCGGGTCACCTCCTTGGCCCACTCCAGCATCGCGTCCACCTCGCTGAGATAGACGTTCGCCAGCAGAGCGGCGAGATCCCCCCGCCTTGGGGCACCCCGCGCTTCCCGGAGGCTTTCAGCATCAGCTTCAGCAAGTGCAGGATCTCGCCGTCCCGAACCCGGCGCGCCACCTTCCCGAGCAGCACGTCATGCCGCACGGTATCGACGAACGCCGCCAGGTCCACGTCGATCACCCGCGTCTTGTGCCGCACGATCGCTTGGGCCACCCGGTTCACCGCCTCGTGCGCCGTCCGCTGCGGCCGGTACCCATACGACCCGTCGCAGAAGTCCGCTTCGAAGATCGGCTCCAAAATGAGCTTGAGCGCCCCTTGGACCACCCGGTCCCGAATCGCCGGAATCCCCAGGACGCGGCCCTTGCCGCCGTCTTTCGGAATCGCCACGCGCCGGGTCCTGAGCGGCCGATAGGTGCGTGTGGCCAGTTCGTCCCGTAGCTCGGCCAGAAACCGCTCCACCCCGGCCGCCTCGATCGCCGCAAACGTCACCCCGTCGACTCCGGGGGCGCCGTTGTTTTTCTTGGCAACCTCGTACGCCGCTGCGAGTGTCTCTGGCTTGGCCACGTGCCCGTACAGGCCCCAAAACCGCCAGTCCTTCTCGGCCTTCGCCTTGCCGTAGAGCCGCTGCCTCAGGTCTTGCAGGGTAATGGGCGCCGTTGTCATCGCGCCCCTGCCTTCCGTGTTGTCAGCGGCGTTGCCGACCAGTAGGACTCCTTCGCTCCACGGGCATTACCCCGCTTCCTCGCTACTACGAGCCCGTCCTCCACCCTCTCGCCTTCCGCCCACTTCCCAGGAGCACTGGTTATAGGGCGTACCTGGCTCCGCCGCTTTCGCGACGGGACGAGGAGGGCTTCTCCAGTTGCTCGGCGCGTCCTGGTCACCGTGCTGTCGCTCCCGCCCCGCCGGAGTGCCCCGCTGCGTCAGCCACGCTGCGACGGGTCATGCGGCCTTCGCCCTCTGCATGCGGGCTCGGCCTCCGGGTGTTGGCTCTCTCGGGGTCACCACTGCGTTCACTCACGTTACGGCCCGGTGACTCACTCACCATCCTCTCGATGGCTTTGTCGGTGGGCTTCAGGACCTCGATCTCTCTCCGTCCTGCCACCCAAGTTACGGGGGGCTGGCTCTTCCCCCGACGGGACTGACTCCCGTTGAACGCGCCAGCCTTTGCTGGACGCACACGCAGATGGGCCCTTATCGGCGGCCTGCGCGCGCTAGAAGGCGTCGGGGGCCGCGGCGATCCGCTCGAGGTCGGCGTGCGTGTAGGAGCCCAGGCTGCGGAAGTCGAGGTCGGTGTAGTTCCTGATCCAGCGCATGGCGATCCTGGCCGCCTTGCGGTAGCGGTCCTCGGTCTCGGCATCTCTCTTCGACAGGAGCCTCAGGATGTCCACGACCTCCTCCTGCAGGAGTTGCTTGACGAGGGCGAAGTCATGGACCTTCGAGGGGTCGGTCGAGTCCTTGGCGCGGTGCCGGATGCGCTGGGCAATCTGGGCTACGGACATGCGGCCGGTGGCGAGATCCTCCATCAGCGCCGGGTGGACGCCGGGCTTGCCCGCGAGGCTGTCGATACCCTTGGCGCCGCGGCCCGTCAGCCACCCCTCGACGTACTCGACGACCATGCGCGCGTTGCGCCGCGTCCCCTCGACCGTGACAGGCCCGGCCGGCACGTCGATCCTGACCGGATAGTTGTCGGGATTTGCCATCTCGGGGCCCGGCTTCCAGCCGGACGCGATGAGGCGCTTGAAGGGATCACCGGCCGTCTTCATGTGAAAGATATGGGCGACCCAGGCCCGGATGAAGCCCTGCTGGGCCTCCCACTCCTTGTCGGCGCGGATCGCCTCGCCGGCCACCCGGTTGACTTCGGGGTCGCTGCTCGGCAGGGCGGTCGCCATGCCGCCGATGGGCGCCGCTCCCCGCTTGAGGCAGATCGCGACCAGCCGCCGGAAGATGTTGGCGAGGAAGGGTGTGGTCTTGATGTCCACGCCGAACCGATCCGGCCACACCGACTTCGGGTCGGCCATGATGAACTCGAAGATGGAGGCCTTGAGGTCCCAGCGGGCGGCATTGAGCCCGGCGGCATAGGGGCCGAGAGCGTAGAGCATCTCCTCCATCAGATACACGGCCGGCAGCGACTCTATCAGCGGAATGCCGCGGATGACGGCATCCTTGAGGAACGGGAGATGCTGGCGGCTCGCGTCGAAGAAGTCGCGGTACCAGGCGACCTCCTCCGCGCTCTCGACCTTGGGCAGGTAGAAGTAGATGCCTTGTCCGCGGCCCGCCTGGGCGCGGCCCGCGTAGAAGAATGTCAACGCCGTGCCGAGGATGGCCGCTGGCACGGGCCGGCCGTCCACGCTCACCTCGTGCTCATCGAGATGCAGCCCCCGCTCACGGTGCATGAAGAAGGGCAGCTCGCCGGGCGCGATCCGGTACTCCTTGCCGCGCGCCGCGTCCGTGTAGGCGAGCTCGCGGTTGACCGCCGCCAGCCGGTTCTGCGCCGCCCGCACCGTGTCCACCAGCCGGTGACCGGCCGAGTCCTCGTCGTCGTCGAGGTCGCCCTCGGCGCGCTCGCCCTCGGGGCCGGGGTTGAGCGCGTTGATGAACATGCTCGTGATCGAGCAGGGCCCGGAGATCTCGATGCCGGGCCGCGCGAGATCCTCGGGCACCGGCGGCACCTTCCAGTCGCCCGTCGTGGCCGCCGATGCCGGCTGAGGGCCCGGCAGCGTTCCCTGCTCGAGCGCGCGCCTGAGCACCGCGTCGCGCTGGCGGCGCAGCGCGTGCACGCGCGGCGTGAAGTCGTCGTGGAGCTTGCAGAGGTAGTCGCAGAAGTCGTCGGTGAAGAGCCGGACCGCTTCTTCTACGGGGGCGAAGCGGACGCGTGCCGTCGCGGTCGGTGGGGTCATCGGGGCACTCCCGTGCTTCGTGGTGGTTGGTGGCTCACAGCTTGGCGACCTGGACCAGGTTCGAATGCAGCGCCGGCCCCCCTCCCATGTCGGCCAACCGGTCGTCGGTGATCACGTTGACGCCGCGGCCACCCGCCTGGTGCTTGGACCACCAGATGCCCTCGATGACGGCCAGGCCGGGTCGGGTGTCGTCGGTCAGCGTCGCGGTGAACCTGGCCTCCCCGCGTGCGCTCCGCACCACGACGGCGTCGCCGTCGGCGATGCCGCGCGGCCGCGCATCCTCCGGGTGGAGAAAGACCGAGGGCCCCTGCTGGCGGCGCCGCAGCATGTCCGACTGGCTGAAGGACGAGTTGAGGAAGAAGCGGTTGGGCGGCACGATACACTGAAGCGGGAAGCGCCTCGCCAGGGCCTCGTTCTCCGGTCCCTCGACGAGCGGGGCCCAGGTCGGCAGCGACGGCCAGCCCTCGCGGGCCATGGACTCGGAGACGAACTCGACCTTGCCCGAGGGCGTGGGCGCCCCGTCGGCGAACGGCAGGTACGGCCGGCCGACGTTGAGCCGCACGGACCTTTCCTCCCTCAGCCGCTCGTAGGTGATGCCGGCGACCGACGGGTCGCCGGACGCCAGCACCTCCCGTACGAGCGCGGGCTCGTCCTTGGAGAAGTGCCCATCGGAACACCCCATGGCGCGCGCGAGGAGGCGCATGACCCGCCAGTTGGAACGCGACTCCCCAACCGGCTCGACGACCGGCTCGGCCAGCTGGACGTAGAGATGACCGAAGGACTTGTACAGGTCCACGTGCTCCATCGACGTCGTGGCGGGGAGCACGATGTCGGCATAGTCCGTGGTGTCAGTCAGGTGCTGCTCGTGGACGACCGTGAAGAGGTCCTCGCGGGCGAGGCCGCGCAGCACCAGATCCTGGTTCGGCACGACCGAGGCGGGATTCGAGTTGTAGACGTAGAGCGCCTTTACGGGCGGGCTCATGTCGGGGTCGGTCAGCGCGTGCCCCAGCCGGATCATGTTGATCGTCCGGGGCTGGGGCGTGGGCATGAGGTCGCGCCGCTCGAGGGCGGCCAGATCGAGGCCGAAGGAGCGTGTGGAGGACAGGAGCGCCCCGCCCGACGAATGCCCGTAGGCGCCCGTGAGCGCCGGCAGGCACGCGATGGCGCGGCAGGTGCCGCCGCCGTTGTCGTGGCGCGAGAGCCCGATCCCCACGCGCAGGAACGACGCCTTCGTCGCCCCGTACCGCCGCGCGAAGCCCACGATCGCCTCCGGCGTGAGGCCCGTGATGGCGGCGACGCGCTCGGGGTCGTACTGCTTGACGTGCTGCGCGAGCGAGCCGTAGCCGAGCGTGGCGCGGTGGACGTACTCGTGATCCACCAAGCCCTCGCCGATGAGCACGTGCATCACCCCCAGCGCCAGCGCTCCGTCGGTGCCCGGCCGAGGCTGGAGATAGAGGTCCGCCTTCTTCGCGGTCTGCGTCCGATAGGGATCGATGCACACGATGAAGGCGCCGCGCTGGCGCGCCTGCTTCACCAGCGACATGAGGTTGATGTGGGTGTAGCTCGCGTTGATGCCCCACAGCACGACGAGATCCGAGTCCACCATCTGCTCGGCGTCGCTGCCGGCGACGGTACCGAGCGTGGCCATCCATCCCGCGTACGCGGTGGCGATGCAAATCGTACGGTCGAGCTGCGAGGCGCCCAGCGCGTGGAAGAGGGGGTGCCCGGCCCAGTACTGGAGCAGCCCAAGGGTGCCGCCGTAGGAGAACGGCAGGATGGCTTCCCCGCCCCACTGCGCGATCACGCCGCGCCAGCGGCCCGCGATCTCGTCGATGGCAGCATCCCAGCCGATGGGCTCGAAACGCCCCTCGCCCTTGGCTCCGACGCGCCTGAGCGGCGTCAGCACTCGCGTCGGCGTGTAGAGGCGCTCGGCATAGTCGTGGACCTTGCCGCACACCACGCCGCGCGTGAACGGGTGCGCGGGATCGCCGCCGACGTCGGTGACGCGCCCGTCGTCCACGGTGACGACGAGGGCGCACTGGGAGGGGCAGTCGTGGGGACAAACGGACCATCGCATCTCATGCATGACGCAACAGAGTAGCACACGTTGTATAGTGCTCAAATGCTCGCCAGGCTGCAGGCGCTGCACCCGTTCAAGACACCGGACGGCAAGCGGCTCGCCGTGCTCTTCGGCATCGTCTACTTCGCCCAGGGCATGTGGTACCTGCCGAACCAGACCATCACAATCTCGCTCAAGGACGGGGGCCTGTCGGCGGGGCAAGTCGCCACCTTCTTCGCCATTACGACGGTGCCGTGGCTGATCAAGCCCCTCTACGGCCTGCTGTCGGACTTCGTGCCGCTCTTTGGTTACCACCGCAAGAGCTATCTCATGCTCACCTCGGGGACGGCGACCGCGGCCGGCCTGCTCCTCGGCGTGACCGGCGACCACTCGTACTGGCGGATGGCGGCCTTCGTCACGATCATGGCGCTCGGGCTCGCCTTCACCGACGTGCTGGTGGACGCGCTGATGGTCGAGAACGGCAAGCCGATGGGCCTGACCGGCGCTTTCCAGTCCGTCCAGTGGGGCGCCATCACAACCGCGTCGATCCTTGTGGGCGAGCTCGGCGGCTACCTCGCCGAGCACCGGTGGCTCCATGCCGCCTTCTTCCTCGCCGCCTGCTTCCCGCTGGTGTCGCTGCTGATGGCCGCCTTGTTCGTGCGTGAAGCACCCGCGCGAACAGACCGCGAGGGCTTTCGGACAACCTGGACCGCCATCCAGCAGGCCCTGCGCGAGCGCGAGGTTTGGGTCGTGGGCGGCTTCATCCTCTTCTGGACGTTCAGTCCGTCCTTCGGGCCTGCGTTGCTCTACTATCAGACCGACCACCTGCACTTCTCTCAGCAGTTCATCGGCCACCTGGGAGCGATCGCCGCGGTGGCGGGGGTGGCCGGTGCCTTCGTCTACGCGCCGCTGTCACGCCGGGTGCCGCTCACGCGGCTCATCAACCTTGCCATCGGCTTCGCCGTGGCCGGGACGCTCGCGTACCTGCTTTACCGGGGCCACGTCTCGGCCCTCGTCATCGACGTCGTCTTCGGCTGCGTGGGCATGATCATCCAGCTGGCCTTTCTCGACCTGGCGGCCAAGTCGTGCCCTCGCCACGTGGAAGCGACGTTCTTCGCGCTCCTCATGTCCGTGTACAACGGCGGCACCCAGATCTCGCAGAACGTCGGGGGCCGGCTCTACGATTCCTTCGGCTATGTCCCGCTTGTCCTGATCTCGACGGCGTTCACCGCGGCGGCATGGCTGCTGGTTCCGCTCGTCAGAATCGACCGCATCGAGGCCAAGGCGAAGCGGGCCCAGGTGCCTGTCTCCTGATGCGGCTGGTCCGGCTGGGCCTGCTCGTCTGCGGCGCCGTGCTCTTCGTGTGGCTGGTCGCCACGATCGGCCCCCGCGCCGTCGTCCAGGCCTTCGGGGAGCTGTCCTGGCGCCTCCTGATCATCCTCGTCTTCCCCTTCGGGCTCACCGCGCTTTTCGACACGCTCGGATGGCGCTACGCCTTCCGCCGTGACACGGTGCCGTTCCGGGCGCTCCTCGCCGCGCGCCTCGCGGGCGAGGCCTTCAACCTCACCACGCCGACGGCCTCGATGGGCGGCGAGGCCGTCAAGGCCTGGCTCGTGAAACCCTGGGCGCCGCTCGCCGAGGGCCTGCCTTCCGTGATCGTGGCGAAGACCACGATCACCACCGGGCAGGCGTTCTTCGTCGTGATCGGGCTCGTCGCGGCGCGCGCGGCCCTGCCCTCTGATTCCCTCGTCGTCCGCGGCATGGAGTGGCTGCTCGTGGTCCAGGTGCTGGCTGTGGGCGGCTTCATCGCCGTCCAGGCCGGCGGAGCCCTCCGCGGCAGCACGCGATGGCTCCAGAAGTTCGGATGGCTCTCGGACAGTCGTCTCGAATCGGTGACCAAGGTCAACGACGAGCTGGCCCATTTCTACCGCCGCGAGCCCAAGCGCCTGGCGCTGTCGGTCTTGTTCCACTTCCTGGCGTGGCTCATCGGCGCACTCGAGCCGTGGCTCATCCTCCGCTGGATCGGGCTACCCGTCTCGCTCGCCGAGGCCACCGCCATCGAGGCCTTCAGCAGCGGCATCCGCTTCGCGGCCTTCCTTGTGCCGGGCTACCTGGGTGCCCTCGAGGCGGGACACGTGGCGATCTTCGCCGCGCTCGGGCTAGGCGCGCCCGCGGGGCTGTCCTTCACGCTGATCCGCCGCGTGCGCGAGGTGGCGTGGACGGGCCTCGGCTTTCTCGCCCTCGTGCCGCTCCGCGCCCAGGCACCTCCCGCTTCCGAAAAATCCTAGGCCGGTGTCCTGGCGTAGAATTCACGCGCGAGGCGGGCGGGTCCTGTCGTCGGGGGCGGGGGCCGCGCAGCCGGCTACGCCACCCTAAGCTGGCGTGATTCGCAGCCCTGCGGGCTGCGGGCACTTGCGAAGGGGGAACGAAGCCGGCTGCGCGGCCCCCGCCCCCGACGCCACCCGCCCGACGTCGGTATAGGTCAGCGGGACCAGACTGCGTTAGGAGAGGTCTGCGGCGAGGTGTTCGCTGATTACCCGCAGAGCAACCTCGACGGCGCGCACGCCGATGGCGGGATCCATGCTCGGCTGGTCGAGTCCCGAGGCAGCGACCATCGCGGGCGAGAGTGGAACGTGCATGAACCCGACAAGCGCCCGGCTCGACGCAGCGCTCACGGCGTGGAGCGTGGCGTAGAGCGTCTGGTTGCAGAGGTACGTGCCGGCCGTGCTGGAGAGATACGCGGGGATGCCGTCACGCGTGAGCGCCTCGAGGATGGCCGGGAGGGGCAGCGTCGAGAGATACGCGGCCGGGCCGCCCGGCACACAGGGCTCGCCGCGCGCCTGGTAGCCGGCATTGTCCGCGACCTCGTAGTCCATCACGTTCACCGCCACGCGCTCGAGCGCAATGCGAGCGCGCCCGCCTGCCAGGCCCACGTGCAGCACCGCCAGCGGATCGTGCTCGCGGAGGAGGTGCCCCGCCGCTGTCGCTGCCTCGACGTGGTGCACGGGCAGGAGCGCGGCGCGCACCACGAGGCCTCCAACCACGCGGCCGTCCACGGCCTTCGCGATCTCCTCCGAGGGGTTTGAGGAATGTCCGCCGAAGGGCTCGAAACCCGTGACGAGGATCATGGCCCCTCCCGGTCCTCCTTCTCGACGATCTTCTTGGCTCTCTCGTAGCTCTTCTTGAGCCAGGACATCGTGCGTCCCGCGTCCCGCAGTCCCTCGACGTGGCAGATGACCCAGCCCTGCCCGCCCAGGCGCGGGTGCGGCGTGAAGGCGCCCGACTCCACCGCGCGGCGCTGATCCTCCACCGTGAGCCGGATCCAGAGATCCGTGTCCTTGGCGCGAAGCGGAAAGCACGCGAAGAGGCGCGGCCCCACGAAGTAACCCCAGCGCCCGAACATGGGCGTGATCTTCACGCCAGGCCAGGCGCCGAGGATCTCGTTGAGCGCGCCGGCGGTCCCGGTGCCGCCCTTCTCGAGGCTGCGCCGCGTGCTGCGCCCCGCGCCCAGGCCGCGCACTCTCCGCGGAGGCGCTATGGCCAGACCTGCGTGTACGCGAAGCGCGCCCGCTCGGAGACCTTGCCGAACCAGCGGTCGTAGTCCCGGCGCAGGGCCTTCATGTGGCTCGACTTCATCAGCGCGCGGAAGGTCTTCTCGTCCTGGACCTCGTAGACGGCCATGTAGCGGAACTTGTCCTCGCCCAGGATGGCCTTGTAGCGGCGCGCGCTCACCGCCCCGGGATAGCGCAGAAACTGCGGGCAGTGCTTGTAGCTGTACCAGCGGTTGAACGCGGCCTCCTTCTTCCGGGGAATGGTCGCCTTCACGACGAAGAGCACCGTGGCCATAGAGCCTCCTTTTCAGCCCTCGCCTCACCGCTTAGGCGCCTCCGGCGGCTCGGCAGCGTGTCGGCTCGAACTTCCTCTTCAGCCCTCGCCTCACCGCTCTCGCGCCCTTGGCGACTCGGGAGCGTGTCGGCTCGAACTTCCTTGCGTCAGCGGTTCACCGCTTGCCGCCCGCGAGCCTGCGCGACTCGGGCAGCGTGCGCAGCCAGAGCATCGAGAGCAGGCCGAGGACACCGCCCACCCCCAGGACCGAGAAGGCCCAGCCCCATCCGGCGACGGAGGCGCCCCGCCCACCGTAGAGGTCGAGCACCCATCCGAAGACGAGCGGCGCGACGGCGCCCGCGCCGAAGCCCAGCAGCGAGCGCACGGCGAGGGCCGAGCCCAAGCGCTCAGGCCTCACCGTCTCGGTGATCCCGGTCGAGTATACCGACGAATCGCCGAGAGCGGAGAAGCCGTAGAGGCTGCCCACGGCGACGATGAGAAGCAGCGGCGCCGCCAGCATCCAGCCGAAGCCGAAGGAGCAGGCGGAGCTTACGAGCATCATCGCCGCGATCACGCCCGTTCGGCCCCAGCGGTCGGACAGCGCGCCCCCGACGGCCGAAGCGACGATGCCCATGACGTGGAAGAGGGCCGAGAGGGTCGCCCCGAGGCCGGCGGCGCGTTCGACGCCCGTGCCCTGGACGGCCAGGGCCGCCGCGACGAAGGCCGGCGTCCACGCCCACATGCCGAGGAGCTCCCAGGAGTGGAAGACGTACCCCACGATCATGAGCTGTGCGGGGCGGTTGCCCGAGAGGTCGGCGTCGAGGCTGAACCCCGGGCGCGGTCCCGTGCGCCGCCCGCTTGAGCGCTCGCCCCGGAAGAGCGCGAGCGACAGGACGAAGCAGAGCAAGGGACCCAGCGCCAGCACGCTCAGGGCTGCGCGCCACCCGGCCCGCGCCACCATGATGCCGCCGATCACGAGCGCGATCACATAGCCCATGGAGGAAGCGGCGAGGAACCAGCCCACCGCCCGCCCCCGGCGCTCAGGCTCGAAGCGCTCCGCGAGCAGCATGATGCCCGGCGTGTAGATGCCCGAGACGGCGATGGCGACGGCGCCGAAGAGGAGCAACGCCGAGATGTGCCCGTGGGCCAGGACGGGGATCAGCAGCGACACCACCGCTGTCAGACCCGCCGACGCGACGAAGACCACGCGCGGGTTCATGTAGTCCGCGAGCGCGGATACCACGACGAGCGCGACGGCGGTGCCGATCTGGTACGCGGAGGAGATGGAGCCTGCGGCCGTCGCCGACAGCCCCCATTCCTTCTGAACGACGGAGAGCACGGCCGGGTAAGCCATGGCCATCGTGGAGCCGGTGGCCCGCGCCGCGCAGAGACCCACCAGCCAGAGCGTGTCGCCGAGGGCTCGCGGCCGCGGCGCTGTGTCCGTCTACCTGTCCTTGGGGCCTAGGGGAAGTGGTAACGAGAGATGTGCACGTGGACGTTGTTGGCCGCTTCCGGCTTAAGCGTGATCTCGCTCGCCCCGTGGAACATCATGGCATCCACCTTCTGCAGCCGCTGGACGAGCGGCGCCAACTCGGGCGCCACCATGGAGAGGGCCGCCATACCGAACGTGCCGCCGACCTCGCTTACCGGCACCATCAGGAGCGTGCCGCCGCCGGACCAGCCGAGCATGCTCCGGGGCCCGTCGTTCATGGCCACCTCGGGCAGCCCGAAGATCTGCTGATACGTCTTCGCCGTATCTTGGGGTTCGCGACAGCCGATGACGAGACGTTTGAAGCGGACGGGCGAGTCCGCGGGGGCATCAGCGGGCGGCGGCGTCGCGAGCTCGACCAGCACGCCTCCGCAGGCACTCGGGTTGAGGAAGGCGATGCGCCCCGCCAGCCCTTGCCGCGGCTCCTGGTCGAGCAGCGCCACGTTCTGCGTCTTGAGGACGGCCAAGTCGGCGTCCACGTTCGGCGTCTCGAGACAGATGTGGTGCAACCCTTCGCCGCGCTTGGTGAGGAAACGCGCCACGCCTGTGTCCCCGCGCGTCGGTTCGAGCAGCTCGATCTCGCTGTCACCAGCCGCGAGGAGCGCGGCGCGCACGCCCTGGTCGGCGATCTCGGCCTCTCGCACGAGCGGAAGCCCCAGGGCGTCGCGCCAGAAGCGATAGGCGCGCTCCAGGCTCTCGACCACGATGCCCACGTGATGGATCTTCTTGATCATTCGCTGAGTCATCCGCAGCCGGGCGGCCGAACGACACGGGTCCGGTGGCGACGTACCAAGCTAGCCGAGCCCCGCGGGAATTTCAAGCGTTTTCCCGCCACCGCCCGTTCACGCCGGCGCGAAGAGCTTCTGGAATTCCGACCAGGGCACCGGCGACACGGCGCACAGACGCGCGGCCTCGGCGACGTGGGCGGCGGTCTTCATGCCCACGAGCGCCGTGCCAACACCGGGCGTGGAGCGCACGAACTGCAGCGCCCGCTGCGCGTCGGTGTCGAGGCCCGGCAGGAACCGGGCAATGAGCGGCGGGAGGTTCTTCGCGAGCTGGCCCTGGTAAATCGATGCGGAGCTCATGACGTAGACGCCGAGCCGGCGCGCGGACTCGAGCAGCGGGACGGGCTCGTGGCCACCGCCCTGGTTGGCGAGCGTGAAGGCCTCTGTCATGGCAAGGTTGTACGGCAGTTGGACCACACGGAACCGGTGCTCGGGCCCTCCGACCTCCTCGGCCAGCGCGACGAGATCCGGCAGCGAGAGGAAATCGCGCGCGTCCTGCGGCCGGCGATAGCCGGCCCACGTCGCCGTGCCGTAGAGCCCGATCCTCCGGTCGCGTGCCGCGCTCTCGAGGAACTCGAAGGCCGCGCGGAGCCGCCGCATGACCGCGGGCCGCGGCACCTCGCCCAACTGGGTCTCCGGGTTGTGGAGGTAGTAGAGGTCGATGGTCTCGATGTCGAGGTTGACGCGGCTGCGCTCGATCTGGTCCTCCAGGTATCGCGGCGTCATGCAATGGCAGCCGGCGACGAGGTCGCCGGGCCTAAGCAGCCCCGGCGGCGCGGGCCCGTCGAATGGCAGGAAACCACCCTTGGTCGCGACCACGACGCCCTCGCGCGCCGCGCCGCCGGCGCGCACGACTCGGGCGAGCGCCCGGCCGACAGCGCGCTCGCTCCGCTGGCGCCGATAATTGACCGCCGAGTCCACGACGTTGATCCCGGACGCGATGGCCCCCTCGACGGCGGCCTCGTACAGCGCGTCGGTCGCGTCGTCGTCATGGCCCAGGTAGGTCCCGATACCGACCGAGGAGAGATGGAGCCCGCGCCACTCGCGGAAGTGGCCGTCGGCCGCGCGCGCGCCCAGGGTCGTACGGTAGGCCGTCGTGCCCTGCGACGTCGCGCTGCCCTTGAGCATCGGAGAAGCCCGTCGCTACTTCGGCTCGAGCACGGTAAAGCGCAGGGCGCCCTCCGTGATGTGACCGTCGGCCGCCAGAACCTTGTAACGGACCACGTAGGCGCCGGGACGGAGCGATCCGGGCTGCAGCTCGATCCGGTCGGGCTTCTCGCTGCCGTCGGCCTTGACGGTCACGGGCACCGGCCGGGTGTCTGCCGCGCTGAGCGTGACGCGGCTCAGACGCTTCTCAAGCTTGCTGTTGAAGCGGAGATAGATGCGCGCGGGCGGCTCGGCGAGCTTCGCGCCGGCCGCCGGCTCGGACTCGAGGAGGATGGCATGCGCCGCGGCGGCCCCGGGATCCTGCGCGAGCAGCGCGGCGCAGAGCCCCCAGACGCCAAGGGCTGCGCCCCATCCGCGGGTCACCAGCCTCAACGCGCTAGCGCCAGTCGTCGAGCACCAGGTCGTCCGGGTGCTCGTAGTCTTCCTGTTTGCCCCGCTTCATCCGGACCATGGTGAAGTCCGGCTGGTAGCCGCGCTCGAGGAGCGTTTGATAGGCGGTCCAGTAATACGTGTAGACCGGCGCCACCACGCGCTGGAGCTGGGCTGCATGCGCCATCTCCTCGACGGCCGCGAGCAGGGCGTGCAGGTTTTCAGGCTTGCGATGACCGGAGTCGATCGCGAGGAACTTGACGTAGACGCTGCCGTGCGGGGCCTCGCTGACGCCCGGCATGTGGACGATGGCGAAGCCGATGACGTCCCGCCCCTTCTCCAGCAGGAGGGTGTCGCCAAGGGCCAGGCCGTCGACAATCTCGACCTCCTTGCCCAGGTCCATGCCGCGCCAGATGCCGTTGGTGATGCGCCGCACCCTGAGCATGGCGGCCTTCTTCCTTGCCTCCTCGAGGGAGGAGTAGCGTCGCACGCCGAGGCCCGGCCTGGGGGGCCGCGTCGCCTGAACGATCTCGCGGCGGTCCATGGGCTTGGCGGCGATCACCACGAGCCCCTTTGGCTTGTAGCCGAACTTCTGGTACATGGTGATGTGCTTCGGGCTGTACGCGTACGTCGACACGCCCTCGAGCGTCGCCTTGTTCTCGCTGAAGAAGCCCTGGCAGGCCGTGAGGAGCTGCTGGCCGATGTGCTGGTTCTGGTAGTTGGTCAGCACGGCGATAGGGCCGACGAGGCCGACCGTGCCCCACATCACCGCCAGCCCCGCGCCGACGATCTTTCCGTCACCCTCCTCGGCCACGAAGCACCCCCACGGCTCCATCAGCCAGCGGTGATGGACGTACTGGGCGCCACCGAAGACCTGGCGCGGCCGCGTGCCCATCTGCCGCTCGAAGAAGTCGCCGAAGGCCTGCTCGATGACGTCGCGCACCTTGGCGAGATCGCCCTTGCGCACCCGGCGGATCTTGATGAGCGGGGTGCGTCCGTGGTTGTCGAGCCCCGGCCGGTCCACCGTCGCCCTCATGACTGGGTCGGGAGCCCTGCCAGCTCCTCGAGAAGTGTGATCACGCCCGAGTGATCGAGGCCGCCCTTACCCTTGACTCGCATCGCGTTGAAGAGCTCCTGGACGACAGCAGTGCACGGCAGCGGGACGCCCAGCGCCCGCGACGATTCCATGATGAGCCCCAGGTCCTTGAAGTGCAGGTCGATCTTGAAGCCGGGGTTGTAGGTGCCCGCGACGTAGTTCGGGCTCTTCTGGTCGAGACACTTGGAGCCGGCGAGCCCGCCGCTGAGCGCTTTGAGCGTCAGCGCGCGATCGAGGCCCGCCTTCTTGGCGAGCGTCAAAGCCTCGCCGAGCGCCGTAAGATTGACCGCAACGATGATCTGGTTGGCGAGCTTGGTGAAGCCGCCCGCGCCCAGCGGTCCCAGGTGCGTGATCGTCTTGCCGAGCGCCTGGAAGACGGGCAGCGCGGTGTCGAAGTCGGCCTTCTCACCGCCCACCATGATGCTGAGCGCGGCGTCGATCGCGCCCTTCTCGCCTCCCGACACGGGCGCATCCAGCATCCTCACTCCCTTGGCGCCGAGGGCACGCCCGACCTTCTGCGACACGATGGGAGAGATCGTGGACATGTCCAGGTAGAGCAGGCCCCCCCTGGCGCCCTCCCCGTCTCTGGCCCCCTCAATGATCCCGTCCCGACCCAGCGCCACCAGCTCCACCTCGGGGGAGTTGGGCAGCATGGTGATGAGCACGTCCACCTGCCCCGCCACCTCCTTGGCGGAGGCGGCCGCCCTGGCCCCGGCTCCGACGAGCTCCTGCACAGGCCCCTGGCTCCGGCTGTGGACCACCACCGGGTAGCCTGCCTTGAGGAGGTTTTTGGCCATGGGGCGGCCCATGATTCCAAGCCCAATCATTCCAATGGTTAGCGCCATGGTCACCCTCGCGGGGGGCAAGAGAATGGAGGGACAACGTCGAGCCCGCAACGCGTCAAATAACACGGGCCGTCGCAGCGAGTCAAGCCAGAACTGCCAAAAACGACCGAAAACGCTGGTTTGAGCGCGGAGACTAACCCGATGAACCGTCCTTCATGTGGCGCCGGACCCAGTCACGGTCAAAATCCGTGATCCTCCACGAGCGGTCGGGCTGTTGGCTCATCCTGAACCTGGTTTGCCCGCGCCGCGGGTCCGTGTAGGTCACCCAGGCGTCCGCCGCTTCGCGCACGACGGCAGGCCGGAGGAAGGCCGCGACGATGCCGGCCGGCAGCACCAGAACGCCGGGCCCCTGTCCTCCGCTCTCGGCCATCTTCCGGATCTCGCCGCGCACGCGGGCGGCCACCAGCGGCTTCATCGCCTGCCCCGCCACGGCCGTCGCCGCGCCCTGTCCAAGGGCCTCGACGGCCTGCGCTGCCTTGGAATCCCTCCGGAGGTATTCGGCGACAATCACGTCGCTGGCGGCCTGGGCGACCCGGTCGACGTCAACGAACCGTTCCGCCGCGACCGCGTCGTGGGCATGGATCGCGCCAGCGAAGCGGTAGAGCGAGTACTGCGGGGTGCCCATAAGGTGGTACCAGCCAACGAGCGCTGCGAGGACGAGCGCGGCCGCTGCCAGCAGGCCGCGCAGGGCTCTGCTCGGCACTAGCCGCCCATGAACTGGCCGAGCAGCGTGATGCGGTCGCCGTTCTTCAGCGGGGAGTCGAGCCCGTGCGTGACGCCCAGCACGGCGTCGTTGACCACCACCTCGATATGCTCGCCGAGCTCGGCACGGCCGGGGCTCCAGAGCGCCGCGTCGAGCTCGGGGAAGCGCGCCGAGCAGCGCCGCAGGACATCCCCCACCGTCTCCCCCGGCGCGAATGCCTCGGTGAAGACCTTGCTGCCGGAGCCGTCACCGCCCACGTGCTTCGTCACCCACGTGGTGACTTCGACGGTGACGCTGAACGCGGGCGTCGAGCCTACTTGCGCCACAGATCCTTCGCGAGCCAGTCGAGGCCGAGCGCTTTGAGCGTCTCGCGCTTGGGCTTGCCGGTCTTGATGTCGTAGCCGACCGTCTCGTACCAGACCTCGCGCATGCGCTCCCACTGGTCCATGATGTTGTGGTCCTTCGCCGGCCCGTCCACGGGCTTGGAGCCGTAGCGTGCAGAAGGGTACTCGACGTCGGTGCCGATGCCGCAGCGGAGGTTGAACGCCCGGAGGATCGCCGCCGTCCGCCGTCCGAAGCGCAGCGCGTCAGCCAGCGTGTAGGTCCAGCCCGTCGCCGCCGAGAGAGCGCGCGCCAGGTTCTCGATCCGCGTGCGGAAGGTGAAGATACAGCCGCCGAGGGAGTCCTCGAAATGTTTCCGCCCGAGGATCCCGCCGACGAGCCGCGCCACCTCTTCCCCGTTGAAGGGATTGATGCGTCCAGGTTGCCCGAACTCGGTCTGGTGAGTTGGGTTGGCGCTCTCCATCGTCCCGGTGGAGGCCGTACAGGTATCCAGCATCTCCTCCCACCGCCCCCGGTGGTCGTGGCCGCGCGGGGAGGCGCCTTTCTTCGTGTAGACGGCGCACTTGGCGGCCTCGCCGCCGATCTTCTCGGACGCGCGCTTGACGCCTTCGGCCAGAAGGTCGCCGAAGCCCTCCCGGTGGCTGATCATCTGGAGCAGGCGGTACGCGCCGTCCACGTCTCCCCACCCGAGCTTGAAGCCTACCTGCTTCTCGGTCAGATGTCCTTTCTCCATGCACTCCATCACCCAGCCGCAGACCCAGCCGAACTCGTTGACGTCCACGCAGGCGCGGTCGAGGCGCGTGTTGAGCCAGGATATGGATTCCTTGTCGGTCAGGCCGATCTGCCAGCCGGCGCCGGACCATCCCTCGTACTCGGGTTCGTCCACGAGCTCGCCCGCCTTCGGCCCCTTGCCGATGACCTGGATGTGGCAGTGGTGCATGCCGCAGGCGCTGCACTGGTGTCCCCGGTGGTCGAAGCCCGCGCGGAGCTTGGCCGGCTCCCACGTCGCCATGTCCACCGTTGTCAGGTTCGTCGTGTAGTTCTTGATCGGCAGGACGCCCAGCTTGTACAGGTTGGAGACACCGGGAAGCGTCCCCCATCGGTAGAGCGTCGAGGTCGCCGGATCCGTCTTGAGGTCGTGCGCGATATCGTCCGCCGCCTGGACGAGCCCGCGCGGGTCATGGGGCGTGAGCGCCTTGGTGCCGCGCACGATGCACACAGCCTTGAGCTTCTTCTTGCCCATGACGGCGCCGCAGCCGTTCTTGGAGGCGACGTGGCCGTAGTCGCCTTCGATCGCCGCGAAGCGGACGAGGTTCTCGCCGGCGGGGCCGATCGAGTAGACGGAGAGCCGGTGCCCCGAGATCGCGTGCTCGGCCTCGAGCGCCTCCTGTGTCTCCCAGGTGTCCTTGCCCTTGAGGTGCGCGGCGTCGCGGATCTCCACGACGTCGTCGTTGACATAGAGGTAGGAGAGCTTCTTGGCCTGGCCTTGGACCACGATCGCGTCATAGCCCGAGTACTTGAGCGCGGCGCCGAAGAAACCGTTGGCCTGGGTCGAGGTCGCGCCGTCGGTCTGCGCGCCTCGAGTGACCACGGTCAACCCGCCCGTGCCCCAGACCGGCAGCCCCGCCAGCGGTCCCGTCGCCAGGACGAGTCGGTTGTCCGGATGGTCCCAGTGGACCTTGGGGCCGACTTCCTCGTAGAGGATCTTCGCCCCGAGACCAACGCCGCCGAGATACTCGAGCATGTCCTCAGCCCAGGGCTGGGTCCAGATCTTCCCGGTCGACAGGTTGACCCGCAGCAGCTTGCCCGCATACCCGGGCACCGAGGCGGGAGCGGGCGCGGTCTTCTTGGCGGGACGAGTTGCCGTCGCTGTCGGGCTCATTGGACCACCACCGAGTGGGGAAGCTGGGGTGATTGGGAGGCCCGCCCGAGGACCGTCTGCGGCAGAAGCCTCCCGGCCGTGTGGGTCGCAAGGTAGGCGGGCTTGATGTCGAAGGGGTGCTTCTTCAGGTGCGCCTTCCAGCGGGAGAGGTCCGCGCCCGAGTAGACGAGACCCTTGAGCATCCCGACGTCGTTCGTGGCCCAGATCTCCTCCGCAGGGCCGCAGATCATGGCGCCGTTGAGCTTGCCGCCGCGGAAGAGGAGCTTGCGGTACTGCGAGCGGTCGGCGTGGGTCGCCGTGAAGACATCGGCCTTGGGATCGTCCCACTGGCCGAAGGAGGCGACGTCGAGGTGGCACACCTCGACGATGTTCATGATGAGGCTGCCGCGGTACGCGAGGTCGCGGCCCGCCATGTTGGCGCCGACCACGCGCCCGTGCTCCTGGGCGGTCGGCTCGATCGCGTGGACCTCGAGGGTGCCCGTGAGCAGGTTCGGTCCGCGCGCGACGTCCCCAGCCGCGTAGACGCTCTTGACGCTCGAGCGCAAATGGTCGTCCACGAGGATGCCGCCGCCAGGCTCGGCCGAAACCTCGATGCCGGACCCCTCGAGCCACTCGAGATTGGTCCTGATGCCGGTCGCCATGATGACGATGTCGGCGAGGACCGGCTCGCCCTTCTTGAAGGAGAGTTTCCGCTTGCCCTTCCATTCTTCGATCTTCGTCATCGTCGCGCCCACACGCAGCGTCACACCGTGGCGCTCGAGCCAGCCCGCGACGATCCGGGCGCAGGCCTCATCCACCATGCGCGGCAGGATCCGCGGCGCGACTTCCACGATGGTGAGCGAGGCGCCGCGCGCCAGGATGGCGTTCAGGATCGTGAACGAGATGAAGCCTGCGCCGACCATGACGACCTTCGTGCCGGGCTGGACGCCCGCGATGACGGCCCGCGCCTCCTCGAGCGTCCAGAAGCAGTGGACTCCGGGTCCCTCGGCGCCCGGGGTGGGCGGCCGCGCCGCGCGCGAGCCGGTCGCGATCAGGCAGTCGTCGTATTCGACCGCCGAGCCGTCGGCGAGCGTCAGCTTCCGGGCCGCGGCGTCCAGCGACTTGGCGCGGCGGCCGAGCATGGCCTTGACCTTCCATGCGGCGAGAGAGGCGGGCGTGGCGGTGTAGACGTGGGACTCGGCGATGGAGGCGCCGAGGTAGTACGGCAGGACCATGCGGGAATAGGGGCGCTCGGCGGACACCAGGGTGATCTCGGAAGCGCCGCCGTCCTCTTCCCGGATGGTCCGGATCGCGTTGAGACCCGCCGTGCCGCCGCCGATGATCAGATGTCGGGCGGCCATCACGCGGTCTCGCGGGCCAGGACGCGCGTGGTCCGCTCGGCGGCGAAGTCGCCGATCCAGTCCGCCGTCTCACCCTCGGCGAAGGTGATGGCCTCCGTCGGGCACGCCTCGGCGCAGGCCGGGTGCCCCTCGCAGAGGTTGCACTTGAAGGCCTTGGTGGTGTCCGGGTCGTAGAACATCGTCCCGTAGGGACAGGCGATCGTGCACAGCTTGCAGCCGACACACTTGTCGTCCACGACATCCTTGGCGCCGGCGGCATTGATCCGGATGGCCCCCACCGGGCAGGCCGTCATGCACCAGCCCTCCGCGCACTGCGTGCACGTGTAGGGGGCGTAGGACGTGTAGCCCTCGAAGGGCGAGACGCGGATCACGGACTTGGACGGCTGGTAGGTGCCCGTCTGCATGTAGGAGCAGGCCAGTTCGCACCGGAGGCAGCCGGTGCACCTGTCGGGGTGAAGCGCGAGGACTCTCATGCCGCGGGATTATACCAGACGCAGGGGGAGCCGCAGCCGAAGGCGAGGCGACCACATAATAGGAGAGGCGCGGCGGGCTGGGGCTAGTTCTCCTCGTGCTCGCCGATGGCGAACTCGACGCGGCCCTCGCCGGTGTCGGGCGTCTTCGCCGCTCCCGCCGGTAGGCGCTTCTCCTGGATCCCCTCGGTCTTGACGAGCCGCTCCTTCGTCACGAGGATCCGCGCGCCCGCCAGCTCCGCGATCCTGGCTTCGGGAAGCGGCTCGCGATCGCGCAGGAGCTTGAGTTGCTCCTCGGCTGTCGGCGGAAGCTTCTCGCCGGGCAGCCGGACGGCGAAATAGCCGGCGATGGCCTTGACCTGTTCCGTGATGCCCCGCTCCTTGGCGAACTCCTGGACCTTTGCCGCCACGGCCCCGGCCTTGAGCGCATCCGCGTCGGCCGGTACGACGACCGGGAGAAGCGTCAGCTGCACGTACGGGGTCTGGCGCATGAAATCGGCCACGCGAAGGAGGTGCTCCTCCATGCTCGGCGACAACGCACCGCTGCCCGCCGCGAAGATCACGGGATCGACCTTCGGCTCCTCGAGCTTGTCCTCTTTCGAGAAAAGCCGCCCGATCATCCGGAAGGGCGCGGCCAGCACATTGGTCAGGACGTTCTTGATCGCGGACCAGATGGTCTCGGACAGGTCGAACGTGGGATCTCTGAACGATCCCGTGACGGGCACGTTCACCACGACGTTGCCGTTGCCGTCCTTGAGGAGCGCGACGATGAGACCGAGCGGCAGCCCGATCCGCGACTTGACCTGATCGTCGGGGCGGCTGGACTTGGCGACGCGCAGCTTTTCCACGAGGACCTCGTTCATCGCGATAATCTGATCGTTCTCAACCTTGAGGTTGAACTTGTACTTGAGGTTGCCCTGCTGGATCAGCCAGGCCGTCATCTGGTCGGCGTACGGGTTCACGGCCTGGAGCTTGAGGTCGCGGATCTCTCCGACCAGGTCCAGGTAAAGTGGAGCCCCGATGGCGCCCAGGTCGCCCCGGATGTCCAGCTTCCCATCAGCGCCGATGAGGCTCGTGAAAATGAGCTTCGCGCGCTGATCGGCCTTGTTCCCCAGCCCCGTCACCTGGAGATCCATCTTTGAAAGGTCCTCGGAGAAGGCAGGCTCTGTCGATCGGTCGAGGAAGCGAACGCCGCCTTCTTCGAGACGAATCTCGCCGAATTGGAGGTCCATCGTCTCGAGCAGCCCCTTGGGCTTGGGCTTGGCCACCGGCGCTGGGGCAGGTGCGGACGGCGGGGACACCGTCTGGTCGGCAGCAGCTCCCCCGGCCGGCGCCGCCGGGCCGCCGAAGAGCTTCACGATGTCGAGGCTGCCGTCCTTCCCGCGCTCGATCTCGGCCTGCATCCGCCGGAAACCTGCCCTGGCGACCTTCGCGTGATTCGGCCAGTCGAGGTCGATGTTGACAAGATCCATCCGCTCGATCGTGAGCGAGGGGCGCTCGGCGCCCGGGAATCGCGCCTCGAACTTATCCGCCCAGCTGGAGCCGGTCGACGTGAGGAGCATCTTTCCGCCCTTGAGCGCAACGCGGTTCTTGCTGTCGCCGTTGTAGCGGCCCGAAAAGCGGGCCGGTACCGGCATGTAGGGTTGATAGGGCTCGATCGGGGCATTACGCACGGTCATGGTCCAGGTCATGTCCAGCGGTTGCGGAATCAGCGAGCCCTTGATCTCCACCCGCCCGCTGCCGGGCAGCCCGGCGCCGACCGAGAGCTTGGCGGGGCCGACCGCGGGCCAGGTCACACTCTCGAGCGAGAGCGTGAGGTCGCTGAGCGCCAATGTCGTGGGCGGCGACACCATCTCGTCGACGAAGGTGAGCGTCCCCTTGCTGAGCGCCAGCTTCTCGAGCAGGAACTTGAAGGACGGCCCGGCTTTGTCGTCTTGAGCCTGCGGCGCCGGCGGAGCCGGTGGCGTCGGCCGGGTCGCGGCAGGGGGTGGCGGCGTGGCGACCGGCGCGGGCGCGACGGCCTGGAGCAGATCGATGACACCGCCCTTATCGCGCAGCGCCTGCCCCTTCAGTCCCACGATCTCCACGTCGGACACGACGATGAGGCGAGCGATGAGATCGGCTTCCTTGAGGCGCATGCCCAGGTGCGGCACCGTCATGAAGGGCGCCTTGCCCCCGGGGCGGATCAGCTGCAGGTCATCGAGGCTCACGTCCCCCGACACCACCGCCCGCGTGACGCCTTCCGCCGCGCGCTCAATCCCGATTTTCATATTGAAGCCGAGGCGGCCGCCGTAAGGGCCGGCCGGAACGGTGGGCGGCACGTAGGGCAGGACCTGGGTCAGGTCGAAGTCCTTGATCCGGAGCCCCAGCGACACCGCGCCCGGAACCAGGCGGATCTCGTTCGAGCTCAGCTCGAATGGTGAGTCGCTGATCTTGGATCGAATGGCCAGACGGCCCGCCGGCTGCCCGGCGCGCGTGGTCAGATCGCCCGCCTCGATGGTCAGCCCCTCAATGCGCCACGACGCGGGCGGTGAGACAGCCTCGTCGCGAAAGACGATGTTCCCCAAGACAAGGCCGAGCCGCTCCATGGTGAACGTCCACCGCGACGGCTTGGCCTTGGGATCGGCAGGCGGGATCAGGCCGAGCAGGTCGGAGAAGTTGAACTCGCCCGGACCCGTGCGGGCGAGCTGTACTTTGGGCGAGACCAGATTGACGTCGGTGAGGCGGATATGGGCCGCCACGAGAGCCGGCCAGGACCATCGCGCCTCGAGACGCTCGAACTCGACGAAGGCCTTCTGTGGGTCCCGCTCGGCCAGCCGGAGGTTCTTGACGACGAGCCGGCCGGTGAAGAGGTTGAGGTCGATGTCCCCGATGCTGACGGCGCGGCCGGTGATCTTGGGGACCTGTGTCACAGCCTGGCGGCGGATCAGCTCGGGCAGCGCCCAGAGGAAGGCGGCGCCCGCCACCAGCAGGACCGCGACGACGACCAGCCAGATCGTGCGGCGCCGGCTCATGGGGGTCCCTACACCGGCGACTGGTCGGACGACGGCTTGAGAAAGGTGAAGACGCTGGTGAAATCCTTGCGGCCGAGGCCGTGAGAGGAGGCCAGGCGGTAGACCTGCTGCGCCGCGGGAGCCACGAAGACCGGGATGCGGAGGGCGCGGGCTGCGTCTACCGCGAGCCCGACGTCCTTGCACATGAGATCGGTCATGAAGCCGGGCGCGTAGCCGTTGGTCGAGGCGGCACGCGCCACGAGGCCCGGCACCGGGTGCATCTGCTCCATCAGCCACGTGTTGCCCGACGACTTCGAGATGACGTCGGTCACGACCTTCAAGTCCACGCCGAAGCCCTCGGCGATGCGGAAGGCCTCGCTCACCGCCACGGCGGCGACCCCGGCGATGAGGTTGTTGCAGAGCTTGGCGACCTCGCCGCTGCCGACGGGACCAACGTGGATCACGTTGGCGCCCATGGCCATGAGCGCCGGCAGCGCCGCCTTGAAGTCCTCCGCCGACCCGCCCGCCATGATGGCGAGCGTCCCGTCGGTGGCGCGCGGCGTGCCGCCGGAAACGGGGGCGTCGATGAAGCGGATGCCGCGCTCCGCGGCCGCCGCGGCCACCCGGCGTGAGGCGGCCGGGTCGATCGTGGACATGTCCACGCAGAGCGTACCCTTGCGTGCCGCGTTGACGACGCCGCCGTCGCCCGTGTAGGCCGCCTCCACGTGGGGCGAGGACGGCAGCATCGTGATGACGAGGTCAGCGCCGGCGACGGCCTCCGCCGCGGAAGCGGCGGCCGTCATGCCCGCCGCTTCCGCGGCCTTGACGGCCTCGGGGTTGATGTCGTAGGCGGTGACGGCAAAGCCTTTCTTGAGCAGGTTCGCTGCCATGGGAAGTCCCATGGTGCCGACACCGATGAATCCGATGCGGGTCATTTGCGGTCTCCCGGTTTGGACCTGAGTTGGATGCCTGCCCACTCCTCGATGAGCCGCGCGATGGCTGTATGGTCAAGGTCGCCCATGCCGCGCGCCACGGCCATGCGGTAGATCTCGGTCGCCGCGCGGCCGACCGGCGACGGCACGCCACCCTCTTGGGCGAGGCGACCGTAGCCGTCCACGTCCTTGAGCATGAGGCGGATGGCGAAGCCCGCATCGAAGGCGCCGTTCAGGATGAACTTCGGAAACTTGTAGTCGCTGGCGTTCGATCGCCCCGAAGAGGCCTGGATGATCTCGATCGCCCGCACCGGATTCACACCCGCCTTGGCCGCCACCGCCACGGCCTCGATCGTGAGCGCGAGGATGCCGCCCGAGCACATGTTGTTGACGAGCTTGATGGCGTGGCCAGCGCCCAGGGGCCCCGCGTGGAAGATGTTCTTGCCCATGCGTTCAAGCACAGGCCGCGCCCGCTCGAGCAGCGCCGCCGGGCCGCCCACCATGATGGCGAGCGATCCGTCCGTCGCCCCGCGCACGCCGCCCGAGACCGGCGCATCGATCAGGTGCGCGCCCCGTGCCTCGACCGCCGGGGCCAGCTCGCGCGTCGCCGAGGGATCCGCCGTAGTCATCTCGATGCAGAGCGCGCCGGTCTGGAGCGCCCCGAGGATTCCCTGGCTGCTTTCGAAGACCGCGCGGACCTCCTTCGAAGAGGGCACGATGGTGATGATGGTCATGGCCGCGGCGGCCACGTCGGCGGGCGAGCCGGCCCATCGCGCGCCGCGGGCGAGAATCGGCCCCGCAGCGGCTTGACGCACGTCGTGAACGATGAGCCCGTACCCCGCGTCCAGCAGCCGCCCGGCCATGGGCGCGCCCATGTTCCCGAGCCCGATGAATCCGAATGTCTCCACGCTGATCCTCCGCTTCGCTCCCGTATACTACCGGCGCGATGCTCCTGGGGCTCGTCCTCGTCTGCCTGGCCGCCGTGTCCTGGGGCACCACGGGATCCGTGATGGCCCTGTTGACGAGGGAGGGGATGTCGAGCCCCCTCCTGGTCGGCTGGGCTCGCATGGCCGCGGCTGCGCCCTGCCTCCTCATCGCGCAGGCACTCGCGAGGCCCGCGCTCCCCCCGTCCCGCGACTGGCAGCCGCGTGATCGGGCGAAGGCCTCGCTCCTCGGTGCCGCCATGGCAGCGTATCAAGTCTGCTACTTCTGGGCCGTACCCCGCACCGGCGTGGCGCTGACAGCGCTCCTCGCCATCTGCTCCGCGCCGCTCATGATCGCCGTCGGCGCCGCGCTCGGCCTCAAGGAGCGCCCGAGCCCGGCTACGCTTGCGGCGCTTCCGCTGGCCGTCGCGGGCACCGCGATGGTCCTGGCCGGCCCGCGCGCAACGGGCGACGCTCCACCCGGCTTCGCGGCGGGTGCCGTCGCCGCGCTCGGCGCGGGGTTATCTTACGCCGTGTACGCGGTCACCGCCAAGGGGCTTCTCGCCCGCATCGCGCCGCTGCCGCTCGCGGCGCTGACCTTCACGCTCGCGGCCGTCCTGCTCACACCCGTCCTCGTGCTGGAGCGCGGCGCGGCGGAGCAGTTGTCCGCGGGTTGGCCGCTGCTCCTGTACCTGGGCGTCATCCCGACGGCCGGGGCTTACGTGGTCTTCGGCGCGGGGCTCCGCCGCGTGAGCGCGACGACCGCGGGCATCGCAACCCTGCTGGAGCCGCTGACAGCGGCGGCGCTCGGCGCCCTGCTCTTCGGCGAGCGCCTGGGCGCCGTTGGCTGGGCCGGCGCGGCGCTCCTGCTCGCGGCGCTCGGGCTCCTCGCGCGGTGGGGCTCAGAGAGCCAGTGAGGGCAGCCCCGCAGAAAGACGGAAGACACGTACCGGCTCTTCCACGTTCTTAAGAAGGCGCTCGCCCAGATCTTCGAGGTCGAGCCAGCCGGAGAGCCGCCGGGCGGTCTCCGGCCCGATGAACACGGAATTCCCCGCCCCGAGCGCTGCCAGCCGCGACGCGACGTTGGTCACGGCTCCCGAGGCCGTGTAGGTCCAGCGGGTGCCGGCGGTGCCCTCGATCTTAGTGGCGCCCACCGCGGCCGCGCCGGAGTTCACACTCACGTGGAGGCGAATCGGCTCGTCCACGGCGCCCGCCTCGCAGTTGATCTCGTCCGTCCGGCGCAGGATACCGAGCGCCGCATGCGCGGCGTTGCGCGCGTGGCGCTCTGGGTCTTCGTCCTGGAAGATCACCATGAGTCCGTCGCCCGCCGTCTCATTGACATCACCCCCGTGGCGCAGGACTTCGTCCAGGAAGGCGCCGAAGTATCGCTCGACGACGAAATTGAGGCGGTCGGGGTCGTGGCGCTCCGACAGCCGCGTGTAGCCGGCGATGTCCACGAAGAGCACGGACACGTCCATCTCGCGCTTGGCGAGCTCGGGCGCCTCCGGTGCCTGCTCGATGAGCTCCTGGACCCTGCGCGGCACGAACTTGGCCAAGCTCGTCCGGATGGACTCGAGAATCTCGACGCGCCGGAGCGTATCGGCGAGCCGCCGGTTGGCGGCCGCGAGTGCCGTGTAGGCCCGGGCCTTCTCGAGCGCGACGGCGCTCTGGTTGACGAGAACGCGCAGCAGGCGTAGGTCGTCCGTCGTGTAGGACGCGCCCGAGCGCTTCTCGCCGAGGGCGAGGAGACCCGTGACGCGATCGCCGAAGAGCACGGGCATCACCAGCTCGGCGCCGAGGGCACGCATCTGAGCGAGGCACGCGTCCCGGCAGGAGGCCATGGCCGGATCGGCTTCGTGCTGGACGCGCGTGAGCGGCTGGCGCTCCCTGCTCAAGTGCCGGGCCAGCGAGGACTCGGCGGCGATGAGACCGCCCGCGCCCATGGGCCCCGCGCTGCCGGCGACGACGCGGTAGCGCCCCTGCTCCTGGTCGAGCAGCGCGAGCGTCAGCCGCGACGGGTGAAAGGCTTCATCCGCCGTCCGGCTGATGAGGCCCGCGATGCGGTCGAGGTCGAGCACCGTCGTCATGGTGCCCGCGAGCCGCTCGATGGAGCGCTGGACGTCGAGGCGGTGGCGGAAGAAGAGCCCGTCCACCACGCGCTGCGCGCGGACGTAGACGGGGTTGAGGAACAGGACAACGGCGAGCGCCAGCACCACGGCCGTGGCGAGCGGGCTCGCGCCCACCCCGAGTCGGGTGAAGACCACGTTGAGCAGCGTGATCGCCCCGGCGTAGGCCGCGACCACGATTCCGGTCACCAGCCCGTAGATGGTGCCCAGGCGGACGACGGCGCGCACGTCGAAGAGATCGTAGCGCACCATGGCGTATGCCACGGTCACCGGGAAGAGGACGTTGAGCTTCCAGAGCACGGTCAGGTACGGCACCGTCATGCCCGTCACGGCCTCGAGGGTCGTGCCCATCACGGGCGCGAGCTGGCCCAGGGCGAACCCCGCGAGCAGCACCCGGGCACGCTGGCGGCCAAGGGCGGTCGCTCCCCGCAGCGCCGTTGTCGCGAGCGCCACGATCAGCACGACCAGGGACGAGACCCAGTACACGGCGGCCGCGGTCGGGATCAGCACGAGCTCGCTCGGCGGGACGCCGGTATGGCGTGTCTGGAGAAGGACAGCCAGGACCGCCGAGACGCCGTACGCCATCCAGATGACGCGCGAATGGCGCAAGGACCACGGACGCCGCTCGGGAAAGCTCTGCCCCAGGTGCAGGTAGAGCGCAGGCGAGAAAGCCCAGGCCGTGAGGAAGATGACGTCGAAGCGGTAGGTGCTGACAGCGTCGCGGTAGAGGGCGGTCGTCACGAACCAGGTGAGACAGAAGAGCAGGAAGACGCGCGCGTCCGGGGCGCCGGGCTTGAGGACGAGGACGGCGGCGCCCAATCCCAGGAAGAGCACGCCCGGCAGCAGCCCCTCGAGCAGGAACCGCACGAAGTCGCGGATGGGCTCGACCGTGCTCGTGATGTCGGCCTCGACCAGGCTGCCGCGACGGTTGACGAGGTAGTGGAAGCTCGTGCCCGGCGGGTGGCGGCGGACCTCGTCCTGGATCTGGCGGCCGGATGCGAGGAGGCGGCCGTCCATGGCGCGCACGAAGTCGAACGGCTCGAGCCCGCCGCGCTCGACCCCCAGCCCCACCAGGAGATTGTCCATCACCGAGAAACCCGGATAGGGCTGGCCGACGAGCCGCCAGGCGTCGAGCGTCGTCCAGGCCCCGAGCCCAAGGGCCAGGACCAGCACCATCCACCACAGCGACTTCTCGCGCGGCAGTGTCCCCTCCCTTACGCGGGAATTACGCGGGATTCCCGACGGTCTTGCTGATCGCGCGGCTGAAGGTACAGTTGGGCACGACGCACGAGTGCTTGCCGGAGCCGCCGGCGACCATGACGTAGACGTCCTCGGGCGCCGGCACCATGGGCAGGAGCGCCTGCTCGTCCGTGACCTTCTGCATCCAGAGCGGCCAGTCGTGCATGCCCCACATGCCGCCGAGCTTGAGCCTGCCCAATGGCAGGCGCGCGTGCTCGAAGACGAAGCGCTGCACGTCCGCGGACGAGAAGCCGTCCGCCGCAATGGTCTGCGCGTGCTCCGGCCCCAGCACGACCAGGAGCTGGCTCTGGGCCATGTACCAGCCGACGTTGGAGCCGAGCGTGGCCGCGACGTCCGAGACGTTGTTGAGGATGCCCGCCGCCGTGGTCGAGACGTGGTCGTTGACGTTGTGCGGCGCCTCGCCGGCGAAGACCGTCACGACACTCTGACCGGGCGCGAAGCCCAACCGGACGGACAGCGGCGCCCAGGGCGTGACGTCCTCCCGCTCGGCGATGGCGTACGAGAACTTTGCTGGGCTGCCCTGCGTCGCCATGTCGTGGCGCCCGGGCCAGCCGCCGCCCACGTTCATGAGGATCAGCCGGATGGCGCGGCCGATGGTCGCGTTGGCGCGGAAGCCGGGACCGAAGAGCCCCGCGCCCGCGTGCATGCCGACCGCGCGCGCAGCGGGGCCGCTGACGATAACCAGTGGGGCGACCGGGTGCGTGGTCGCCTGGACGCCGTAGAGATTGAAGGCAGGCTCGAGCATGGCCGTGACGGCCGCGAGTATGACGGGGAAGCAGACCGGCTCGCAGCCGGCCATGACGGCGTTGACGGCGAGCTTTTCGACGCGTGCCTCGCGCCAGAGCGGCGGCATGAGGCCCAGCACCTGGGCCTTATCCTGGCCGCCGGCGGCGACCATCGCCCGCACCCGCTCCGGCGTGGGCGGCACGATGGGCAGCCCGTCGCACCAGTCGCGCTTGACGAACTCCACGAAGACGTCTTCTTCGGGCAGCTGGAGCTCACGGACGGCGGAAGCTGGGTCGGGCACGGTGTCCTCCTGGCGCGAGATGGTCGTTTACCGGGACAGTGTACCTCTCCTGAAGCGATCGAGGGCGCCGCGGAACTCGGCGTTCTCAGGCTCGAGAGCAACCGCCCGCTCGAAGAAGCGCCCGGCCTCGTCCCGCTGCCCGAGCCACCACGACGCGGCTCCGGCCAGGAAGAACGCCGCCGGCTGCCTGGGCTCCCGCCCGAGCGCGCGCCCGCCCATGAAGGCCGCAAGCACCGCGGTGAGCGCGTCCACCGCGTGTCCCACGACCAGGCCGAGCATGCGCAGCCACACGACCTCGAACACGAGGACGGCGGCGCCCGAGAGAACAGCCGCAGCCAGCGCGAGCCGAAGCGCCGCCGCGGGCACCTACTTCCCCGCCCTCACCTCCGTACCCGCACGGAGGATCGGGAGGGTCGCCTCACGCGGAGCCGAGAAGGCTCACGAGCTGCTCCACCGCCTGCAGTGCCCGCCGGCTCACGGCCTCGGGCTTCTCACCGCCCAGCGGGTGCTGGATCACGATGAGCGGCAGCCCCGTGGCTCCGAGCGCCGCCATCTCGCTCACGGCGAGGTTCTGGAACACGGTGGTCCCGATCAGGCCGGACGGCGTCCCGCGCTTGGCCACTTCCAGTGAGTCGTGGAGACTCCACGACGTGCAGGAGCCTCAGTCTCCCGAGCCGGCGAGGACGAGGTCGCAGTCCTTCGCGAGCCCCTCGATAATCTCGTCGGCGGCGGCGGTCGAGGCGTTGGCCTTCTTTCGGTGCACCACCGCCTTGACGCCGAAGCGTTCCTTGAGGAGCGCGCCCATCTCCTGGACCAGCAGGTCGAAGTTGTGCTTGGTGTTGTCCACGAAGCCTACGGTGAGACCGCGAAGGTCGGCCGGCAGCGGCGGCACGGCCAGAGTCGCCGGGCGCCGCTCGCCCACGGGAGTCAAAACGGTAATCGTGGCCATCGGGGCTCCTTGTTGAAAGTCAGCGGGTGTACCGCGTGGACCGGGCGAGCAGGCGCTTGAGAGTGCCCGACAGCTCCTCGAGCACGCTCCGCTTGATGCGGACCTGCACCTGCTCGACGGGCTCGGGGCTGCCGGCCCGGTGGATGACAAAGGTTCCGACGAATTCGGCCGCGCTCTCGTCCGTCATGCCGAGCCCGCGCACGGTGAGCAGCTCCCACTCGGGTTCGGCCATACGCTCCTCTCCGTTGCCTGGTCGATGCGAAAACATGCCCCGCGGAAACCGGGGCGTCGAGGAGAATATACCGCACCATGTGGATCCTCGCGCTGGATGTGGGAACGAGCTCGATCCGGGCCATCGGGTACGATTCCCTGGGGCGGCCCCTGCCCGGCGCCGACGGGCGGGTCGGCTGCGAGACCACCACCACTCCCGACGGCGGCTCCGAGCTGGACCCGGAAGCGCTCGTGGCCGCGACCGCCTCGGCCATCGACCGCTGCCTTGCCGCCGCGCCCGGCCCGCCTGCGGCCGTTGGCGCCTCGGTGTTCTGGCACAGCCTGTTGGCGCTCGACTCCGACGGCCGCCCGCTCACCAGCGTGATCACCTGGGCGGACACTCGGAGCGCGGGGGCGGCCAAGGCGCTCCGGGCCCGGCTGGACGAAACCGCGGTGCACGCCCGCACGGGCGCCCCGCTGCATTCGACCTTCTTCCCGGCCAAGCTCACGTGGCTGCGCGAGGCGAGCCCCGGTGTCTTCGCGCGCGCGGCCACATGGTGCGGCTTCGCCGAATACCTGCTGCTGCGCTTCACGGGCCGTCTGCGCGCGAGCATCAGCATGGCCTCGGGCACCGGGCTCCTCGATCAGCGACCCGACGCATGGCAGCGACCCGACGCATGGGACGCCCGTATGCTCGACGCCTGCGGCATAGGGCCCGGTCACCTCCCACCCATCGACGATGCGCCGGTGATCGGACTGGCGCCCGCCTGGCGCGCTCGATGGCCCGCGCTGGCCGAAGCGCCGTGGTTGCCCGCCGCGGGCGACGGTGCCTGCTCCAACCTGGGCGCGGACTGCTCGGGCCCCGAGCGCATCGCTCTGAATGTCGGCACCTCAGCCGCGCTCCGTATCGTCACGCCCGCACCAGCCGCCGTGCCGTGGGGACTCTGGCACTACCGGGTGGACGCCCGCCGTCATCTGATAGGCGGCGCGACATCGGAAGGCGGCAACGTGCTGGCCTGGGCGCGGCGCACTCTCGCCCTGCCCCGCGAGGACGCGGCGCTCGACACCGCGCTCGCGGCGGTGGCTCCGGACTCACACGGCCTCACCGCGTTGCCCTTCCTGGCAGGCGAGCGCAGCCCGGGTTGGCGCGGCGACGCGCGGGCGGCGCTGACCGGCATCTCGCTCGCCACGACCGCGCCGCAGATCCTCCGCGCCCTGGTTGAAGCCGTCGCGTATCGGCTCGCCGCCGTCTACGACCGGCTCCGGCCGTTGGCGGCGCCGGGTCACGGGGTCATCGCTTCGGGTGGCGCGCTCGGTCACTCCCGCGTCTGGACTCAGATCATGGCCGACGCGCTGGGGGTGCCCATTGAGGTGCTCCCAGGCATCGAGGCTTCGAGCCGCGGCGCGGCGCTCCTGGCCCTGGGTGCGCTCGGCCTGCCGGCGCCCCCGCCCGGGCCGTCGGGGACTCCGGTGCACCCCGACCCCCGCAACCGCGACATCTACGCCGCTGCGCGAGCTCGCCAGAGCCGCCTGTACGACGGCGTTGTGGGGCCCCGTGTATCTTGAGAGAATAGGACGCCGTCAGGAGACCCCCGACCCATGCGAATCGCGATCGGCTGTGACGACACCGGTTTTCCCCTGAAGGAGCAGGTGGCGGCGGCGCTCGAAGCGAGCGGCCACGATCTCCTCGACCTCGGCGCCTTCTCCGCAGACCCGGTGGACCATCCGGACTATGCACGCGCGGTCGGGCAGGCCGTGCTGCGCGGCTTCGTGGAGGCCGGCGTGCTCATCTGCGGCAGCGGCGCCGGCGCCTCCATCGCCGCGAACAAGATCCGGGGCGTCCGGGCCGCGCTCTGCCACGACCCGGAGGCGGCGCGTCTCTCCCGCGAGGAGGACGACGCCAATGTCCTGTGCCTGGGCGCCCGCGGGGTGGACGTCGCGCGCGCGGTCGATATCACGTCGGCGTGGATCGCCGCCTCCTTCTCCGGCGAGGAGCGCTTCGTGCGCAAGGTTTCCAAAATCGCGCTCCTCGAAGGCGGCTTGGCGCCCCCGGAGAAGGTGACGACGCGTCCGCCCGCCTCGGGGCAGCAGGAGCGCCCGGCGGCGGCTCCTGCCAAGGGCAAGCCGGCCGTTGCCCACGCGGCGGAGCCGGGCAAGCGCGACACCTCGGAGGAGGTGCCGGCCGAGGCTATCGACCATACTCTCCGGGAGGCATCTGCCGATGCCCCTCACGAGCCGGTCAGAGCGGGGATCATCGAGATGGAGGCGCCGGTGGCCGCGCAGGCGAAGGCGCAGCCGCGCCCCGCGGACGAGGCCTTCAAGCTGCCGGCCGTCCAGGAGACTATGGACGCCCTCGAGGGCCACGACTTCCTGGACCGTCTCTGGGTCAAGGACGCGTCCCTGTGGAAGGGCGAGACCGCGGCGATCCGCGGCCGCCTTGGATGGCTGACCTCGCCGACCATCATGCGCGGCCACTCCGACGACATCAAAAGCTTCGCGGACGAGATCCGGAGGCTGCAGTACACGCACGTCGTGCTGCTGGGCATGGGAGGCTCGTCGCTCTGCGGCGCCGTCTTCAACCTGACCTTCGGCTCCAAGATGGGCTACCCCGACCTCCTGCTGCTCGACTCGACCGATCCGGCGGCGATCAAGCACACGCTCGACCGGCTCAACCTGACGCGCACGCTCTTCATCGTCGCTACCAAGTCCGGCACCACGACCGAAACTCTCTCCCTCTACCAGTATTTCCGCGGACAGGTAGAGGCCTCCTCGGTGCCGCGCGCGGGTATCCACTTCGTCGCCATCACCGACCCCGGCCGGCCGCTCGACAAGCTTGCGGCCGAGTCAGGCTTCCGCCGCACCTTCCTGAACCCGGCCTCGATCGGCGGGCGCTACTCGGCCTTGTCCTTTTTCGGCCTCGTGCCCGCGGCGCTGATCGGCATCGACATCAAGGCGCTGCTCGACCGCTCCCACGCCATGGTCGAGACCTGTGGCAACGCGGTCGGCGCCCGCGACAATGCCGCGGTCCGGCTCGGCGCCGCGCTCGCGGGGCTGGCCAAGGCCGGCCGCGACAAGGTGACGCTCGTGCTCTCGCGCAAGCTGCGAGGTCTCGGCCCCTGGATCGAACAGCTCCTGGCCGAGTCGCTCGGCAAGGACGGCAAGGGTCTGGTGCCCGTGGACGACGAGCCTCTCGGCCCGCCCACGGTCTACGGCGAGGACCGCGTATTCGTGGCCGTCACGCTCGAGGGCGACCTCAGCCACGACCCCGCGCTCAACGCGCTCGAGGACGCGGGGCATCCCGTGATCCGCATCGCGGTCCGGGAGCCGCTCGAGATGGGAGCCGAGTTCTTCCGCTGGGAGCTGGCGACGGCCGCCGCCGGCGTCGTGCTCGGCGTCAACCCCTTCGACGAGCCCGACGTGACGCGTGCCAAGGAGAACACGGCGTCGCTGCTCGGGGCGTGGAAGAAGAGCAAGAAGCTTCCGGAATGGCCGGCCGACGCCGAAGAGAACGACCTCGTGCTCATGACGAACTCCGGCAAGAAGCCGGCCGGCTTTTCGCAGGGGCTCCAGGATTTTCTGGGGCAGGCCGGGGCGGGCGACTACATCGCCATCCTGGCGTTCCTTGCACCCACGGCCGACACGTGGAGCCGGCTGCAGGAGCTTCGCACGCTCCTGCGCGACCGCCTCAAGCTCGCTACCACGGTGGCATTCGGCCCGCGCTACCTGCACTCGACGGGGCAGCTGCACAAGGGCGGCCGCCCGAACGGAGTCTTCGTCCAGCTCACGGGCGAGGACAGGGAGGACATGGCAATCCCCGGGGCGGGCTACGGCTTCTCGACGCTCAAAGCCGCCCAGGCCCTGGGCGACCTCCAAGCCCTGCGGGACGCAGGACGCCGGGTGGTACGTGTGCACCTCCGGGGGAAGCAGACCCACGGAATCGAGCAGCTGATCCAGGTGCTGCAAAGGACGATCAAGAAGAATTGACCCGCAGTTCGAGTTGAGCGGCCCGGCCGCGAGACGAGGGCTGAGTAGATCCCCCCCCGGGGGCCGCCCGCCCGGACCCGGGGCCCGGACAGTTCATCGCCCCCGAACTACTTCGGCTGACCGTTAGGAGAGACAGCCCGGGTGGCGGACATCTCGACCCAGGTGTTGTACCAGCCCTCGTAGATCAGCACCTGTAGCGAGCTGCCGGGCTTCTCGTAGATCTGGGTGATACCCTTGTCGGAGGCGGTCGTGGCCGAGATGTTCCGCCAGCCATTTGCCTCTAGAGTCGTCCGGAAGGCCACCGCAAGGCTTTCGATCTGGACCCGCCCCTTGTAGAACAGGCGGGCGGCTTTCACCGTCGGAGATTCGATGATAGTGGACTTGTTGAGGTCGACGGTGAGACCTTTGGGAACGGGGATGTCTTCGAACTCGCTGCGCTGGACGCGCGACGGGTTGGACGCGCAAGCGGTCGCGGCCAGCAGACAGAGCGACAGGACAAGGATCCGACGCATGGCTAGTACCTCCTGGCGGTCATCCTACAACCAGTGGGGGTGGTCCACCAAATTTTTGGCTTGGACCCTGATCACGGCCCTCGCATCCGGATGCGCCTCGACCAGTGTCCCACCCATGGGCTATCAGGGCAAGCCCTTCCGCCCCGAGGCGGACGAGCGACAGCTCTGGAACGACGCCGAGAAGGAGGAGGAGAAGCTCGCCAAGCTCGGCAAGACCTACGACGATCCGCTGCTGGAAGACTACCTGGCCTCCGTGGCGGCCAAGCTCGTCCCCGAGGAAGCCCAGCAGGCCGGCGCACCCGCCCCCCGCATCGCCGTCTTCCGCGACCCGACGCTCAATGCCTTCGCCATGCCGAACGGCAAGGTGTACATCCACACCGGCCTCCTGAGCCGTGTCGAGAACGAAGCCCAGCTGTCCATGATCCTCGGCCACGAGCTGACGCACGTCACGAACCGCCACGCGCTCATGTTCAACCGCGGCGCGCAAAACAAGCAGATCTGGTTCACCGCCCTCGCGATCGCCGCCTCGCTCGGGGTCGCGGTCGCGGCCGGCAGCCAGCAGGGCAAGGGGAACTACGTCACGGCCGAGGTGCTGCGGGCCACATCGAACATCTTCCTCGGGCTCGGCCTGCAGCTCGCTTTCATCGCGTCCGTCAACGGCTTCGGGCGTGACCTCGAGCGCGAGGCGGACCGGGAGGGGATGGAGCGCATGGTCAAGGCCGGCTACGACCCGGCCGAGGCCCCCCGCGTATTCGCGCTCCTGAAGGACGACCACGGCGACGGCAGCAAGCTCGAGAATTTCTTCTTCGGCAACCACCCGCGGCTCGACGAGCGCATCGCCAACACCCAGGAGCTGCTGAAGGCGAAGTACGCGGCCGCGAACACCTCGGCCGGCGTCCGGAACACGGACGAGTTCGCGATGCGCACCCGCACCGTCGTGCGCGAGAACGCCGCGCTCGACATCCGCGCCGGCCGCTTCGGGCTGGCCAAGGCCCAGCTCGACCGCGTGCTACCGCTGGCGCCCAAGGACCCGACGACCCATCTCTACTACGGCGACCTCTACCGCCTTCGGGCCCAGCGCGCCAAGAACCCCGCCGACAAGCCCGCGCTCGTAGCCCAGGCGCTCGAGGCCTACGACCGCGCGGCCTCCCTCGACCCGACCTACCCCGACCCGTTCCGGCAGATGGGCTTCCTCTACTACCAGAGCAAGCAGACGGAGAAGTCCAAGGAAGCGTTCCGGAAATACCTCGCCCTCAAGCCGGACGCGCCGGACGCCCGCAGGATCAAGGAGTACCTGGTCGAGCTGGAGCGGTGACGCCGCGCACGCGCCGCCGGCTCGCCGTCGCCGCCCTTCTGACGGCGACGCTGGTGGTGCTGGCCGCGGCCGCTCACCGGCCGACGCTCCGCCTGATCGGCCGGGCCCTCGTCGTGGAGGACGCCCTGGCGCCCTCCGACGCCGTCGTCATCGTGGCGGGCGGGATTCCGACCCGCGAGGCCACGGCCGCCGGACTCTACCGCCGGGGCTGGGCGCCCCTCGTCGTCCTCTCCAACAACTTCACGCCCAACCGGGTCCGCGAGCTCATCGCGCTCGGCGTGCGCCGCCTCGACCACCAGGGTGAATCCCGCCTCGTTCTCGAAAAGCATGGCGTGCCGCCTGACGCCATCGTCGCCCTCTCCGTCCCGGTCAAGACCACGGAGGCGGAGCTCAGGCTCGTGGCCGAGGCGGGGCGGGCCCGTGGCTGGCGGCGGGTCATCCTGGTCACGTCGCCGCAACACTCGCGTCGCGTGAAGCTCGTGTGGACGCGAGAAGCCTCCGGAAGCATCGAGGGCCTGGTCGCCCTCGTGAAGGAGGAAGATTTCCCCGGAGACGGCTGGTGGCGGAAGCGCCGCCAGGCCGAAGCCGTCCTGCACGAGTACCTCGGCCTGGCGGCAATCTATCTCGGGGTGTCGAAGTACCTGAACTAGCTCAAGTCTCAGTTACTTTGTCAAAGGAGATCCGCACCTGTCCTGGTTAACAATTCCATTCGACTCGTCGCTGCGCAAGTTTACGCCGAGGGGCCCGCTTGGGAGTAGAGTCGCGTCTCAGCCGTGACTTGTGTCCTCGGGAACCGCCCATGATCCTTCTCCTCGGTATTGGGACCTTTCTCCGCGCGCTCGTGCTCGGGGCGGCCACCGTGGCCATGGAGAGCGCGGCGCTGCGTCATCAGCTGGCGGTGCTGCAGCGGTCCGTCGAGCGACCGCGGCTGCGCCGGCGGGATCGGATCTTCTGGGCGTGGCTGGCTCGGTGCTGGGCAGGCTGGCGGGCGAGTCTGCTCATCGTGCAACCGGCCACGGTGCTGAGCTGGCATCGACGCGGGTTCCGGCTCTACTGGTGGTGGAGATCACGCGGGCGGCGCCGCGTAGGGCGCCCGGCGCTCGCCCGGGAAGTGCAGGCGCTGATCCGCAGGATGGCGCGGGAGAATCCGACCTGGGGCCGGCGGCGGATCCAGGATGAGCTGGCACTGCTGGGTTACACCGTCGCCGAGCTCACCATCGGGAAGTATATGGGTCGGCACTCGCCGCGGTCGTCGCTGACGTGGCGCGCGTTCCTGGCGGCGCATCTGGGCGACATGGTGGCCATCGACTTCTTTGTGGTGCCCACGCTCACGTTCCGATTGCTGTTCGGGTTCGTGGTGCTGCGTCACGAGCGGCGGGCGCTGCTCCACGTGAGCGTGACGGACCACCCCACGGCCGCCTGGGCGGCAGCGCAGATCGTCGCCGTGTGCGCCGGGACCACGGCGCCGGCGTATCTCCTGCGCGATCGCGACGGGGTCTACGGGCAGGCCTTCGAGCGTGCCTGCGTGGCGCTGGACGTGCGGGAGATCCTGATCGCGCCACGGTCGCCGTGGCAGAACCCGTTTGCGGAGCGAGTGATCGGGTCGATTCGGCGTGAGTGTCTCGACCACGTCGTGGTGCTGGGCGAGCGGCACCTTCGACGGCTGCTGCGCGGCTATCAGCGGTACTACAACAGGACGCGCCCGCATCAGAGTCTCGAAGGCAACAGCCCGGAGCCGCGGGCGGTTGAGTCGCCGTCGCACCATCGGATCGTCGCCGTCCCCGAGGTCGGCGGGCTGCACCACCGCTACCAGCGCGCGGCCTGACTCCGAGGCCGGTTTCCGTCGCCGCCCCGCATCAGCGTGGCGGCCTGTCGCGCAAGTGTCATCGCCAAGGTGCTCTCGCGCCGGAGCGCCGTTCCCCGGTTCGTTCTCTCGATGGTTCCGATAGCCGCTATCGGGAGGAAACGGTGCCGTGGTCGTCTCGTTGGCGCCGATGGAGTTTTTGACCGGGACAGGAGGAGCCGAGTAATTACGGCTCACCCACTGCGTCCCTTACCGGCGATGAACGCAGCAAATGAAGCACGAAGTACATAGCAATGAGCTGGCCGACGGTCCACACAAACGCGAAGAGGGCTTCTCGAAGACCCCAATTGCGGACTAACTCTATCAGCGGGCTCATACTCGTCAACGGAATTAGCACGATACCCAACCAAGCATATGCCTCAAGGAAACTTCTCGCCCAGTTGCGACTCCGCAAGAGTCCGATGCTTGTCACCACCAAAACGAGTCCTGTCCCTACCAAGATCGCTGGTGGTAGATTGAGCGGCCAGACGCGGGGCCGCCCCAGCGGGTAGCTGGATTGGTACCACAGCACAACTGCGCTGACACCTGCGCCACTGAGGTACAGTCCGTAGGTCAGCGCGGCCCAGGCAACAGTGCGGACCCGCGAGGACACTGGACTCAAAGCAGCACGTAACATCCGCCGGTGCTACAGAGTGGACTGTCTTCATCCGCTGAATTCATCGGGGTCATAGCCGTCTCTCCCCTCTGGGGCCCATGCCCCAAGTCGAACTAGCCAGGAAAAGAACGTGAGCGATCCTCCGCAAACTCAGTTTGCACTTTGTCCCCAAGTAATACTCGTAAGACGTAGTATGTTCGCGCGGACCGGCTCGGTTGCCGGAAGCGGCGGCAAGCTTCAGGAACATGTAGGCTTGATACCGCGAGCTCGCATGAAATCCTTGATGTAGTCATACGTGGCTCGCTGCCCGGCATAGAATGCAGTCGGGTTGGTAGTCGGGTTGTCAGGATCCCCGAACCAACTCGAGCTGAAAGGCATGTAGAAGTCCGCGATGAAGATGGCGACGTGATACTTCATGCTTCCCTGCGGATTCCCCAGATCGTGAACGAAGGAGTCCTGCAGTGCATGAAGCCCGCGCCCGAGAGTGCTATAAGCAAGTTGGCGGTCTCCGTTGCGATGAAACTGGATGGCGGCGGCTTGACTCTGAAACACGTAACTGGGCCAGGGGGTCCCTTCCATCGCGTGCTTGTCGCTCCACGGCCAGAGCGTGCTGAGTTCTTGATCCGGCGCAGTTACACCTTCGAGTAGCGAACTGCGGTCACCACCGGAGAGCCCGCAGGCCTTGCCGGCGATTTCAGCCATCTGTCTGTGTAGCGCAGGGGGGTAGAGGCCCGATGGGTCCGACCATCTAAGGGGCGAGTTGTCCGTGTACGCGTAGAAGTTGGCATTTCCGCCGGTGAAGCCGATGGGATCTTCGCTGATGAAGCGCTGCCGGTTAGGGCTGTAGTACCGCGCCCGGTAGTAGTAGAGGCCCGTGCCGTCGTTCTCCCGACCCGTGTACTGGAACGGGTTCGCGTCAGGGGAGCCCGTGACCGCCGTCGCCCCGAAGGGCTCATATGTGTACTGGGTCTCGACCACGCCCGCGGCGTCGGTCAGCGCCACGGTGGACCCGAGGGCGTCCGTCAGGAGGGTGCGCGCCCCTGCGGCGTCGGTCCGGGTCAGGTACTCGTCGATCCCCAGCCCCGTCAGGAGGGTCGCGATTCCTGCGGTCCCGGCTTCCTGGATCGGGTTGAGCCCGTCGTAGAGGACCTGTGTGCTCGCCCCGTTCACGCTCCGGCTCTGGCGGCGGCCGAGCGCGTCGTAGCTGAAGGTGGCCGTCACGCCCGAGCCGGTGATCGCGACGAGCTGGTTGCGGGCGTTCCAGGTGTACAGAGTGACCCCGTCGCTCGTCAGGTTGCCGTTGGCATCGTAGGTCAGCGGCTGGCTGCCGAAGCTCACTTGCCGGTTCGCGCCGTTGTAGGCGGCCGCTGGGACCGCGGTCGGTAGCAGCGTGCGGCTGAAGGCGCCCCCCGCCCTCGTGCGGCTGCCAGCCGGGTCGTACTGATAGGTCAGGTCGCCCAGTTGACCCGCAGCGCTGCGGTAGAGCAAGGCCGTCAGGCGGGAGGCGGCGTCGTACTGATGCTCGGTGGCGACGCCGTTGGGGAGGCTCAGGCGGGTGCGGCGCCCCAGGGCGTCGTAGTCGAGTGTCACCGGCCCGAACGGCGCCTGAGTGATCGTCCGCAGGCGCGAGGCCGCGTCGTAGCCATAGAACACGCTCGCCTCGTTGGGGGCGTCCCGCTGCGTCCGCCGACCAAGAGCATCGTACTGGTAGCGCACGGTGCCGAGCGCGGTCGTCTGGGCGACGAGCCGATCCAGGACGTCGTACCCGTTCAGCAGCGCGCCGCCCACCGAATCACTCGCCCCGGTGAGGCGCCCGCCCGCGTCGTAGGCGAAGCTGGTCGTGGCGTCGGCATAGGTCGCCCCGCTGCGGCGATTGAGGGCGTCGTAGCTGAACGTCACCCCCTGTCCCTTCCGATCGGTGTGGCGCGTGAGGTTGCCGACGCCGTCGTACTCGAAGCGCTCCGCCGCGTTGACGGGGTCCGTCCGCGTCGCCAGCCGGTCCATGCTGTCGTAGGTGTGACTGGTCATGCTCCCGCGCGCATCCACCACGCTCAGGAGATTCCCGTTGCCATCATAGCTGAAGCGCGTCAGGCCGCCCAGGGGGTCTCGGATCTTCGTGGGTTGGTTCAGCGCGTTGTAAGCGAAGCTGGTCGGCATCCCCCGCGGGTCGATCTGCTGGGTGAGACGGGAGGCGGCGTCATAGGACCGGCGGGTCGTGTGCCCCAGCGGGTCGGTCACCGTCGTGAGGTTGCCCGCGCTGTCGTAGGTGAAGCTCGTCGTCTGGTTCAGCGGATCGGTCGTGGCGGTCACCTGCCCGGCCGCGTTGTAGGCGAGTGTGGTCCGGTTGCCGAGCGGGTCCACGGCGGCCGTCAGGTTGCCCTGGGCGTTGTATTCGAACCGGGTGACCTGGGTGAGCGGGTCCGTGACGCTCGTCACCCGGTTGAACGTGGGCTCGTAGGTGAAGACCCGCGCGTTGCCCGCCGGGTCGGTGAGCGTGAGGACGTTGCCCTGGGTGTCGTAGGTATAGCGGGTCACCCGGCCCAGGGCATCAGTGGTGCTCAGGAGCAGGTTCGAGCCGGGGGCGTACTCGAAGCTGGTCGACTGCCCCAGGGCATCCGTCTGGACCAGCGGGAAGCCCTCGGCGTTGAAGCGGTACGTCGTGGGATTCCCCCGGGGGTCCGTCACCACGGTCTGGGTGACCGCGCTGCCCGTGACGGTGTAGGCGAACGTGAAGACGCCGCCGTCGGCCTGCGTCTGCCGCGTCACCCGCCCGGTCGTCGGCTCGTACTCGTTGACGAGGAAGGTGATCCCGCGCGGATCGGTGATCGTCAGTATTCGATGGCTCGCATCATAGGTATACCGCGTGACGCCGCCAGCCGGGTCGGTGACCGTCTCCACGCGCCCCGCCGGATCATAGCTGTAGCGCACCTGCCGCCCCAGGGGGTCGGTGAGGAAGGCGACCCGCCCCAGGCTGTCGTAGCTGAAGAGGAGACTGCGCCCCGCCGGCTCCGTCACGCTCGCGATGCGCAGCCCCTGGGTCGTCCCGATGCTGCCCGCCGCGCGGGTGACGGTCACCGTGTTGCCGTGGCGGTCGCTCAGCGTCGCGAGCCCCCAGAGGTTCGCCACCCCCACGATGGGGTCGAAGCGCTGCACGGTCCCGTCCTTGAACCGCACCTGGAAGCCCGCGCCCACCTGGCTCAGCACCGCCCCCCGCAATGAGGGCTCCGTCTGGTTGTCCCAGCGGCCGGGCGCCGTCGGGGAGAGGAGGTAGGAGCTCTGATCGGCCAGGGTGAGGAGATAGCCTGACCCGCTCTGGCTCAACGTGCTCTCCCAGGGGGCCAGGTTCCAGCCCACCCCCAGGAGCCCCGTGCGGGGGTTCTCGCTCCGGTACGTGCGCTCCACCACCACCGACAGGCGGCCCGGGAGCACCAAGTCGGTCTTGCGCACGATGAACCGCCCCGTCGCCAGGTCCACGGGCTCGCCGCCCTTGGGGCCCGACGAGCGGATCTGGTCGGAGAGACTGGGTCGCGCCAGGCTCACGTTGCCGCGGGCCCCGCAGCAGAAGCGCGGCATGCCGTAGGGCTGGCCCGTGGCGGGGTTCGTGTCGGTCACGATGCGCGTGCCGTCCGCTGACACCGTGCCCGTGCCGTACTGCTCCCAGCGGTTCGGGGCCGTGCCGTCCGGGGCCTCGTTGAAGTAGTAGAGCCCGATCGGCTCGCCCGGCAGCGCGCCCAGGTCATTGGCGGTGTCGATGACGACGTTGCCCGTGGGGAGGCCCCCGCCCACCTTGCCGAAGGAGAAGAGATAGATGGGCCCGGCCCTCTGCCCGGGGCCGAGCGGGAGCGGGGGTAGCGGCGAGCCGTCCGGGGGCACGGCGGTGACCGCCACCTGGGTGTTGGGCTGGCCGTCCCAGCCGATGATCTGCACCCCGGCCGGGATCGTCATCGTGAAGCCCGGCAGGTCCGGGTCCGTCACCACCA